>OBLN01000531.1_pt1 | contig 13700 bp, 14 predicted proteins | sample 1519301 | NCBI WGS metagenome assembly OBLN01 (sample SAMEA2452533, study PRJEB22499) | sediment metagenome | reverse complement strand
GGCTCTCCGCATTGAACTGTTTATCTCCTCGGGGTATTATTTGCGCTGAGGCTGCCAAATCAGACGAAGTTGCAGAACATTTCGGCTCATTGACGAAGGTTCAGGAACGAACCTACGGGTCAACGTCCATTTACTTTTTTACCCACCAGCCTGAATAAGGTTTCATTGCCATGCCAAATCCCACTGCCATCTATCCGGGGTCCTTCGATCCGATCACCAATGGCCATCTGGACATCATCTCCCGCGGGTTACAGGTTTTCGACCGCCTCATTGTGGCCGTCGCCAGAAACTCGGAGAAAAACGCGCTATTTACCATCAATGAACGCATCGACATGATTCGGCAGACGGTAGGCGACAACCCAAGGTTGGAAATCGATACCTTCGAGGGATTATTGGTCGATTACGCCATCAACCGGGGTGCCAAAGTGATTCTGCGCGGCCTGCGAGCCGTCTCCGACTTCGAGTATGAGTTTCAGATTGCCCAGATGAATCACACCGTACAGAAAGAAGTTGAGACCCTTTTTATGATGACTTCGGTGCCCTATGGTTATCTGAGTTCATCCATTGTCAAGGAGGTCGCCTCGCTCAAAGGGCCGATCGACACCTTCGTGCCAACAGCGGTCAAGCAGGCGCTTGAAAAGAAATTCAGCAACAGGTAACGGGTGCGGACCCAGAAAGGGACAGGATGATCACCAAGGAAATGACCATTGGCCAAATACTGAGGGAACATCCTGAGACAATCGCAGTTTTCAAACGATTCGGATTGGACTGCCACACCTGCCAGATCGCATCGCTTGAATCGGTCGAATGCGGTGCCGAAGTCCATCAGGTCGACACGGACGCCCTGGTTAGTGAACTGAACAGCGCCATCAAAAAATAAGGTTTATCGCCCTTTTCCCTCCAGCAGATCGACGACCCGCGCCAGGGCATCGACCACCAGCTGTTCAATTTTGGCCCCTTTTTCCGCCGAAGCCTTGCTCGGATCTCCCCAGACGCCGCCAGGCCAGTATTTTTGCTTGTCCCGCACCAAAATGCCGGCGGGAAAGCTCGGGTACTCACACCTGCCCTCCCCTTTAACCAGGTGCGGATGCGCGTGCAGCAGGCGCGAAGTCTCTATCTCGCCGGCGTGGGAATCATCCGGCGTCTCGATGATCGCCCGCCCTTCCCTGGCCGCCAGCATATACTCGGTCAGAACCGCTATCTCAAGATCGGCAAACCTCTCCAGCAGCTCTTCCCCGGCATCGATAAGGGCCGAGGTGTGCGTTCCGCCCGCATGTCCGGTCAGCAAGACAAAATGGCGCAGTCCCTGCCTGTACAGGGAGGTGACGATATCAGTGGCCAGGGCTTTGAGGGTCGACGTGCGTATACTTACCGTGCCGGGATGGTTGGCTGTCGAGCGGCAGACGCCGTAGTGGACAGGAGGCGCCACAAAGAGAGGCCGCCTTTGCGCCAAGCGGCAACAGACATCATATGCCTGCAGGGTATCGGTGGACAGGGGCAGATGGCTGCCATGTTCTTCCGTGGAGCCAAAAGGAATCAAAACCGTGCGTGTTTTTTGGAGACCTTCGGCGAACTCATCCATGGTCAACAGTTCGAGTATCATGGGTGTCCTTCCTGGATCAGAGCCGGAGAACTAGAGCACAGAGATAAAGCGGTGGGTTTGCGGGATAATGCGCACATCGCTATGGATGGCAGAGGCACGCGCCTGCATGTCGAGCAACATCCGGCCCGTCAAGGAAATTCGTCCCCCTTCTGTACGGGGCTGCAGAATCAGCGGCAAGTCGGGCGCGCACTCTTCGACCAGACGGGCCGCCTGCAGGATCTCCTTCGTGGGGGTCTCCTCTCCGACGACAGCCTTCACCTGGCCATTATGGTGGGCCATCAGGCTGAGGAAGTCCCGATGAAGGCTCCAGGGGGTGTCAGCGCCGGTCATGGAGGCCAGCTTGACATCCATGGAAACCCATTCAAGATACGGGAGCAACGGCTCAAGGTGGCCCGGTAGCGTGCCGTTCGTTTCGAGAAAAAGGGGGCAGATCTCCCGCAGGACCGGCAGCCATTGCCGCAGCACATCGGTGTGGAGCAGAGGCTCGCCTCCCGTGAGGCTGATAGAGTGGTGAACGCCTGGCAAAAGATGTACCCAGTTCGCCAGGATGCTGGACAGAACCTCCAGAGAAACGGGGTTGAACAGACTGCGGAATATCCCGGACCCCGGCGCCTCTTCGGCCCGACAGGAATCAGGTAAGGAGAAATCCGTATCGCAATAGGAGCAACTGAGATTGCAGCCGGGAAAACGGATAAAAATCTGGCGTTTGCCGACGAGAATCCCCTCGCCCTGAATCGAACTGAAAAGTTCGACCAGGGGGGTATCAGTCTTTGGAGTAAGTTGCGCAGGCATTATCGGATTCCCAGACGGTGACTTTGTCGATCTGGACGTTCTCGCTGTTTAGAACCTTACCTAACTCTTCAAACAGAAAGCGGGAGATATTCTCCGAAGAGGGGCTCAGGTCGATAAAGGGAGCCAGTTCGTTGAGATATTTGTGGTCGAGCGTGCCCAAAACTTTCTTCGTTTCCCTTTTGAGGATTTTGAAGTCGATTCCCAGACCGGCTTTGTCCAGCTCTTTGGCTGCTACCGTCACTTCGACTTTCCAGTTGTGGCCGTGCAGGTTTTCACAGTCACCCTGGTAATGCATCAGATTATGGGCGGCGGAAAAGTGTGTATAAATGGTGAGCCGATACATATTTTCTCCTTTAAAAATCAATCTTTTTCGCTTGGAAATTCAAGCAGATTATCAGGTTCCATAAGCTTCTGCCCCGGCACCTTGTATTCCTCCTGGGCCCATCGCCCAAGGTCGATCAGCTGGCATTTTTGGGAACAGAACGGCCTGTAAGGGTTATCCTGCCATGGGGTCTCCTGTCGACAACGCGGGCAGCGGATGGTTCGGCGATCCGTCATGGGGGCTCCTCCAGTCAGTATATCGAAAATCGCACCAGGCAAAATGTAGCACAGAGGGAAAGTTGCCTCAACGGTACGGGGTAAAAACAGAAAAAAGCCCTGGATGCCGGAGCAGCCAGGGCCTCTTGGTTTGTATGGAGCGGGAAACGGGATTCGAACCCGCGACCTTCAGCTTGGGAAGCTGACACTCTACCACTGAGTTATTCCCGCATAGGGTTGGCATTCTATGAATGATCCGTCGGTTTGTCAATAATTTTTTCTACATATAATTTCAAATAGTTATGCGCCTCAGAGAGGTTTCGCACCCGACCTTCCACCTCCTCGTTTCTAAGCGCGGACAACACCTGTCCGACAAGAACCCCTTCGGCAAGCCCCAGAGTGGAGCGCAGCGTGGAACCATCCACCAGGTCGGGCACGCGACCGTTGTATGCGTGTGTGTTGTAGGCGGTCATAGCCACACGCGCCCTATGACGAAATTCGCCTGAGGGCTCCTCCAGGGAGGCCAGGTACAGGAGGCTTACCAGAGGGGCCGGTCCCAATTGATCCACCCATAGAGCGTAGCCTCTGTCCGAGGTTTCGAGATGAAGGAGTTTTTGGCCGTCCGCAGGCGTCAGGAAAACCAGATTTTTCAGAATCGATTCAACCCGCCGGCTGAATCGCATCTTGCGCAGTAAATCACAATGCCTTGCCAGCAGACCGCTGCCGGAGAGAAAAGCGGCCAGACGGACAATGGCGGACATGGAAAAGCCATCAAAGGTGGATTCAGCGGGCACACTCAACCCATCCTTGGCCAGGAGCTTCAGCTGCCGGGAGACGAGCTGGACCCGCTCGATGCCGGCGGCGACGGCCTGGGGACTGCTCCCTTCGCCAAACAGGATTGGGAAAAGACCGAGAACCTCCATCTGGGGCAACGAACGGGTGCCGTCGTCGGCATGGAATATTTGAATCAGTTCGCTCCCTACCCTTTCCGGCGCGACCTGAGCCAGGCCAGAGACCGAATCTTTCATCCGTTTGAAGGTCTCGGGCTCCAGATCAAAATTTAAAACGCGGGCCAGTCGTACTCCCCGCAATATGCGCAGTGGATCATCCGCAAACCCACAGGGGGAGCAGTCCGAAAGAATGGACCGTTTCAAGTCCTCCTGCCCACCAAGGGGATCGATCAGGTGAAGCGATGGGCTCAAACAAGCCAGGTCAAGGGCGATTGCATTGACGGTGAAATCTCTTCGCAATAAATCTCCATGGAGACTTGAAGCCCTGAAAGGCGCAAAGTCATAGGTATAAGGGAATCCATCTGCTTTACATACAACGCGACTCTGTCGCCGTTTTTCGTCAAGCAGAAACCAGTGACCGTCAATCCGCTTGGCAAAAGTTCTGGCGAGATCGGTAGGATCGAAGGAGGTCGCAAAATCAAAATCGGTGATGGCGCGGCCCAGCAGGAAATCGCGCAGAGCGCCACCGACCAGATGACAGGATTGTCCAAGCTGGAGACAGGACAAAAGCTGAGGCAGGATGCGCGCTTTATAGAACTGAGGCCTGAGATCGTTCATGGTGTATAAGAAAAAGGGCCCGCCAAGGCGGGCCCTTCCCAGGGATGGTTCTTCAGCTTGATCAGGCCAGATCGAGAACGGCCTGATGGATAAGATCAAAGAGTTCCTGAATGTTTTCTTCGGCGATGCAGGAAAAGGCGATACGCAGGTCGGTTTTGCCGATGGAGATTGTCCCTACCCCGTATTTGTCCAGCAGGTGTACCCGCAACTTTTCGGCATCAACCGTTTTAAGCTTCAGGCACATGAAATAGCCGGAGTTGAAGGGATAGTAGTCCCATTCCTGGTCGTATTTGCCACTGTCGAGCACTTCCTTGGTTTTAAGGGCGCGCCCTTTCATGACCTGGAATTTCTCTTCCTTCTGGGCGAGAAACTGGGGGGAGCGAAGCGCCTCGATAACAAAGGTCTGGGAAGGATGTGGGCAGTTGGATATCTTGGCGCGGATGATGCCCATGGTCTTCTTTTCCAGAGCGGTGATGACCTGGGCATTATCGTAGCTGTTGCCGTCGGCAAAAGTGATGAAACCGGTCCGGAAGCCCCAGACAAATTCTTCTTTGGTGGCTCCGTCAAGTTTGATGGCCAGGATACGTGGGTGCAGATTGGCCAACTTGCCAAACAGGGACTCTTTGAGGGAGTCTTCGTAGAAAAGACCGAAGTAGGCGTCATCGGTGACGACCACAACGTTACAGCCTTCCTCGGCGACTTCCTTGATGACAGCGACAATGGCGTCGCCCTCAGCGACCGTGGGGGTGTAGCCACTGGGGTTGTTGGGGAAGTTCAGGATCACGACAGCCTTCCCTTTTTCGGCGGCGCTGTTTTTGAGGACGGCCTTGAAGGCATCGACATCGTAGCCGCCGCTTGGGGTAAAGGTCGGGAACTTCTTGACAATCCCGCCGTTGCAGGTACCGAAGGTCAGATTGTAGTTACCCCACAGCATGTCAGGCAGCACCACATGGTCGCCGGCGCCGACAAACATGTCTCCGACAATGGAAAGACCATGCGTCAGCGCGTTGGTGACGATGGGGTTGCTGATGTGCTTGCCGGCCATGCTCGGGTTCTCCCGCAGCATCTTCTCTTTCCAGAGGGCGCGCAGTTCCGGCTTGCCAGCGGGCGGCGCATAGGGGTAGATATCCTTGGGGTCGAAGGCCGAGAGCTTGTCCTGGATGCATTGCAGGAACATAGGGCCGCCCTTTTCGGTGGCAATCCCGATGGTGGCGTTATATTTGTGAGCCTTGTCCTTGGCTTCAGCGGACTGGGTCAAAATGCCCTTGGGGAAGAAGAGATTTTTTCCCAGATCGGAAAGCATTTCCAGAACATGAGGGTTGTGTTGGGCGAGCAGATCATTCAGTTCAGCAGCCAATGGATTCATGATGTCCTCCGCAAAGGGTAAAGAAGGTTCGCCTGATATGGCGCATGTAAGAACAGCTGGTTATTTAAGCAACTTAATCATACGTTTGTCAATGATATTTCCAGATCTTCCCTTTTCGCGGGGATGCCTGTCGGCCATTGAAGAAAAGGCGTCTCCGTGCTAGCTTCTACGGAATATTTCTCCAAGGGGAACCTATGCTCTTCGTCAACATCATTCTTCCCGTCTTTATCCTGATTTTCTGCGGCTACCTGGCCGAGAAAAAGATCGGCCTCGATTTTCGCACACTCACCAACTGCTCCCTTTACCTCTTTACGCCCGCCCTCGTCTTCTCATCCCTCATTCGTCAGACGCTGGAGCTGTCGCTGACCCTGAATATCTTTTTTTTCATGGTTCTCTACACCCTCTCTCTCTATCTGCTGGTGCGCCTGATTGCGGCGGGAACCGCTATGAGTCGAGAAAACAGCGGCGCCCTGGTGCTGACCACGGTCGTCATGAATGTAGGAAACTTCGGGCTACCCCTGGCTTATTTCGCTTTTGGAGAACAGGGACTCCATGTCTCCGTACTGACGTTTGTTTTGTTCAATATCCCTTTGTCCACCCTGGCCATTGTGGTCGCGCAGGGAGGAGAAGTTCCCCTAGGCAAAGCGCTGATCAATACCTTCAAGATCCCCATTTTCCATGCCGTGGCCTTGGCCTTTCTTCTGAAAGCCGTCGACCTTTCGGTCCCCTTCTTCGTTCTGCGCGCCGTAGAGCTTCTCGGGGACGCGGCCATCCCGCTGATGCTTGTGCTTTTAGGCATGCAGTTGGCGAGAACCAGACTGGAATCCCAGTGGGGTTTTCTGTCCCTGGCTACCATCATCCGTCTGGCGATAGCCCCTCTGATCGCCTGGGCGATCACCGTGCTGCTCGCTATAGACGGCACGAGCCGAAATGTGATCATCCTGCAGACCAGCACACCGTCTGCCGTCCTGCCCTTGTTGTATGCTCTTCGCTTCGGCATGCGGCCCGATTTGGTTGCCGGCACGATCTTTGTCACCACCCTGCTAAGCGCCGGGAGTCTGACTATTATTCTCTATCTGCTGCAAGGCTAGGGAAAGGAAAGACTTAAAAAGATCAACGGATGACGCGTGTGGCGAGGGTTAGGGCCTGGAAAGGGATTTTAAGGCCCAGTTCGCGGGCGGTATGCAGATTAATGACCAGGGAGACATTGCGAGGAGTGCGGACCGGGAGTTCACCCGGCTTTTTACCTGACAGTATTTCCGCCACATAGCCGGCAATGCGGCTGCCCTGTTCGGCAGGATCGGCTTCAAGGGTCATCAAGGCACCCATTTCACAAAAGCCATGAATCTGCGAAATGACGGGGATCTTGTTTTTTTTGGAAAAATCCATGATTTTTGTGGCGGACATCTCGAGAACAGCGCTTTCCGCCACAAAAAGAGAATCAATGTGGGGAGACAGAGTCTGGAGTTCCTTCCAGAGATCACCCGGTCCATTGACTTCCGCTGGCAGCACCGTAATCCCCTTTTTCTCAGCAATCTCCACCAGTTTATTTTTCTGGTAAATGGACGCCTGGTCTTCAGGAGAAAAAAGAACCCCGATTTTGCGCACGTCCTTGGATAGATAATAGGCGTGCAGCAGGGTTTCAAGGGGCGTTTGTCCCGCCATTCCCGTAAGATTTCCTCCCGGTTTGGCGATGTCCGCAACAATCCCCAGAGCCACAGGCTCATAGACATCAGCAAAAACAATCGGAATGTTCCTTCCTTCATTTTTGCCGGCCAAGGTGGCAGGAGCGCCATAGGTCACGATGATGTCGGCCCCGATGCCAACGGCCTTGCGGATACTGTTTATCCAGGACATGACATCTGGATTGGGGCGCTGAACGTAAACCGTCGCCTCGCCCCTCGCCTCCGTGAGTTCTTCCAACTTATGAACAAAGGCCTCGTGCGCAAGCTGATACCTGGGAAGATCGCCGGTGATCACCACAGCCACCAGCCCGTCCTTTTTGCACCAGCCGACAACGGGCATCAGGACCAGCAGACAGGCCACCACCAGGGGAATCAGAAAGCGAGGATGTCGGAACAAACGGATCAAATGAACACCATTGCACATCATGGGTAGAAAATCGCTTACCAGGTCCTCGACAGGGAAAGCAGATAGCTCTGCACAGTGCCGTCAAGGACCGCGCCCTCCAGGTCTTCGTAGCGATCCCAGGTATAGCGGGCGGAGCATTTCCACTCATCCTTGAATTGCCAGTCCACACCCACCTTGTACGCCGTCTGCAGAATTTGCAGCTCACTCAGTTGCCGCAAAGCTGAAGAATCGACCGCCGTGCTGCCAATACCGTAGTATTCGAGGGGCTGAAAGGCAAAACTGGGGTCAAAGCGGCTGGCGGATCGAGTCAGACGGGCTTCCCCGAGCAAGGACACCTGCTTGCTGAGGTGCCAGACAGAAGAGAGTTCCGCAGTATGAACGGTTTGCTCGAATTCGGCATTTTCATCCAGAATGACATAATCGGGATAATGGTCATTGCCGAAAAGAACGCCCTGTTCTGTCCTGCTGTGAAGATAGCCGTAACGGATATTGACCTGCAGACTCTTGTGGGGAATAAGCCAGGCACCGGCCGTTGCGTTTTCCGAATCAAGCTGGCGCCTCAGGCGATAGCGGTTGAGGGTGGACGAATCGTGAAAAAGGCTGCGTTCATTGCGGTTGTTTTCTTCCCGAATAACCTGAATATTGGCCGTCATGCCAGCCCGGTCGGACAGGGTCAGAGTGGCCCCGGCAAATCCCTGGTGCCCCCTTTTCAAGGAGGTGCTGTAAGACGGATCATCCGAAGTGAGATATTTGTAGGAAAGATTGAGCCTGAGTTTTTGGGTGCCAAGAGGACGGGCGATGAGGCTGAACTTATAGGAGGATTTGTTCTCCTGGGCGGGAAGATGCCAAAACAAGTCATTGGGATCATCCTGAATCGGTCCGGTCGAGGTGCGTTCAATTTCTTCCCGTTGCCAATCTCCTTGCAGCGTCAGGCGATAATGCGGGCGATAGGAAAGCCGTGACCCATAGTGCGTGCGCTTGACATCCATGCTGTCGCGAACAGAAACTGGTCCAGCCGGCAGCCCGCTTACCGCGACCTGGTCCGGATTCCGGGTGTCCATGTCGAGCAGGCGATAGCGCAGAGCCAAGGTCCATTGGCTGGAAGGGGTCAATGTAAAATCCCCGGCGGCTTTCCAATAATCGCTCTTGGATGTGACGGGAGAAACATCGCTTAGTTTGGAGGAGCTCTCCATTTCCCCCACACTGAGCATGGCACCTGCTGTCAAACCACCGGTAAGGGAAGTGTGGAGGCCTAAAGAATGGGCGATGTGACGGGATTCGGGGACAGCATCGTGCTCGTACTCGCCCGCATGACGGTAGAGAGTGTCAGGCTCGGTTGAGATGTCGACCAGCTCACCGAAAGGATCCAGGGGGGTGCGGGTTTTATCGCGGAACTCGCGGTAAAAACTCGAATAGCTTATATCGACCAGTCCCAGATGCGCATCAAACCCGCCCCGGATTTCTTCGGTGACCTGATTGACCGTTTCGGTTCGCGACTGCAGATGGCAGGACGTGCAATCGGCGGTTTGGGCGCCGCCTTCATCGACAAAACATCCCTGCCGGGTTCCCTGTCGCTGCAGACGCCAGTAGGCGAGATTGAAGTGGGCCGGGAACTCAGGAAGCCTTGCTCGCAAACTCACTTCGTCTTTCTTGACTTCAATGGCGTACTCTTCCCGGGGGTTCTGGTCGGTAAAGGTGACCAGGGGAGCCGTCAGGGTAGCGTCAATGCCGGGGAAATGTTCCAACTGATGGTTAAAGGTTTCACTGGTGGCGTGCAGACGGAAGAGGCCACGATAGTCGAAGTCTACGGCGGCGTTGTAGTCCGTTTGGTCAAAGTAGTCCGCTTCAAAGCGAAAGCGCTGGGTCGTTTTCAGATCCTTGATGACTATGCCGGCGACCGTCCCAGAATCGAGAAAACTGTATTCTCCGGCTCTCTGTGTGTTTTCCTGGGAGTCGACCACGCGATATCCCAAGGAGAAAGAACTCTCCAGAATCCGCGGATCCAGATCCTCGCAATCCATCGCGGAGAAAACAGGGAAAAACATTCCCGTCAGCGCGAGGACACATATTTGCCATAGAACATGGATTCTAGGTTTAATCACCGAAATCCCCCTCCTAGTATCGCTAACAGCACTGGAAACAGATCAACGCGCAATGAAAGTCCCCCTGCCTTTGGCCGATGGAACATCTGTTCCGTGAATGGACGAGTGGCAGCTGGTGCAACGAGAATAAAAGGCCCCTTTCAACCCATCAGTAGCCAGCGAAGGATGAGAGTAGTCTTGATGACCGGCATGGCACTGGAGGCAGAGAAAAGGTTCGGATGTTCTCAGCAGGCTGTTGTTGGTCGAGCCGTGGTGGGAATGGCAGGTAAGGCAATTTTCAGCAAGATCAGCGTGCTCGTAGACAAAGGGACCCTGCTTGTCCATGTGGCAGCGGGTACACAGTTCTTTAACGGTGATTCCCTTGAGGTCATGTTTTTGAGCGGAACCGTGGGGTTCGTGGCAATCGACACAGGCCATTTTGCGTTCGCGTACAGGGTGACGGGAAAACTGGGCAAACTCCATCCGCGCGTTGATATGGCAGGCATAGCACATCTCGTCCATTTCCTGCCGACTCACCTTCTGCTGCGGCCCCTGATGCAGCTTGTGACAGTCGAAACAGCTGACGTCACTGCTGGCATGGATGCTGCCGTTCCAGTAATGCAGGTTGGGCGTTGACGCCGCCGAATGACATTTGAGGCAGATCAGGGATTGGGCCTGGGCGGGGAGTTCTTCGAGCTGCAAGAGCGTTTTGAAATCACACTTGTCGTTTTCCTTGGCGTTTAAGATGGCCAGGCTGCCAGGGCCGTGACAGGATTCGCAGTTGACGAGCGGCAGACCCGTTTCCGGTGAAATCTGCTCTCCGTGGACGGACATTTGAAAGTCGCGGTGAATCTCGTCATGCTTATGGCACTGAGCGAGACAGTTGGCATCGCCGACATAATCGGCGTCAAGACGGCCGACAATGAGCTGTTCGTAGGCGCGAACGGGTAAAAGGGGGTGATCAGCCCGTAACGCGGGCAGGTCACTACAGGCGTACAAAAGACTAAGGGCTATCAGCAAAAAGATCGTTCTGATCAAGACATTTCCCCCTATAAAAAGCTCAGAAAAGCACCCAAACTTTAGCATTGGCCGAACCATTGTCATGCAAAAACCGTGAAATATTTCTAAAGTTTCGCGAATAAGCTGCGCAAAAGGAGAAAAACGGCGCTCTGCGGGGATTTGGTGGTCGCCAAGTCAAGACAGGGGGATTGATGTTCGGGTAAAGATTTGGTGATATTACGCAAAAGCGCCGTTTCCCTTGAGGGAAACGGCGCTTTTTCACGCATGTGCCTGTGGAAAAGACCTAGAACAAGGTGCCGACGGCCGTTCCCAAGACGGAAATGGGGCCACTGTCACCCATGGAGTCCACCGCTTTTTCCACTTTTTTAACGGCGGATTGGGTGTCGCGATAAAGCTCATCTTCATTCACGAGTTTACCAAGAGTTCCCTGCCCTTCATTAATTTTGGCGGTAATACTGCTGAGGTTGGCAAGGGTTTTTTCACCTTCAATGTAAAGACTGTCCTCATTGACCAGTTTGCCCAGCGTTCCTTCTCCTTCGTTAATCTTCCGGGTGATGGCCCGCAATTCTGCCAGGGTATCCGACGCATCGGCATACAACGTGTCATCAGTGAACAGTTTGCCAAGGGTTCCTTCTCCATTACGCAGAGAGTTGGACAATACCCGAAGATTCGCCATGGTCGCGGTAGTTTCCTCATAAAGGGCTGGATCGGTCACCAGACGTCCCAAGGTGCCCTCCCCGCTTTCAATGCGCCGCAGAACCTGATTCAGACTGGCCACCGTAAGCTGAAGATCTTCATAAAGGGCGGCGTCGTTAACCAGTTTCCCGAGCATGCCTTCGCCCATGTCGATCTTGGCCACGATATTTTCAATGCGCTGAACAGACTCCACGATGGGTCCTTCACTTTTTTTCAGAATATCCCCCAGGGTACCCAGCACCCTTTCCTGATTGCGGTCGAAATTGGATATCAACTGATCGATATTGGTTTTTTCGAGACTGGGAATTTCCGAACCGGAAGGCAGAGGCTGAGCATCGGCGGACCCAAAGGTCACTCCGAGAAATTGCCCGCCCAAAAGGTTGGTCTGCCGAATCTCGGCATACGAATCGGTCTTGATGACCGTTCCGTCGAGAACGTAAAAGTCGATGCGGACCTTGCTGTCTTCGATGCCGATGGTGGTGACTTTTCCTACCTCGACGCCGGCGATGCGGACGGGATCCCCTAGTTTGATGCCGACCGCAGAGGAAAAATAGGTGAAATAGTCCCTCTGCTCGACAAAGGGATTCCAGTCTTCCACCAGTTCAATAAAGACGCCTAGCGCAAAAAGGGCGATCAGGAAAAATCCCCCTACTTTTTTTTCAATGGAAAGGCCCATATCACTTTTCTCCTTGGATGCCTTTGGTCGTCGTGTAGATGAATTTGCGGACCGCCGGGTTCTGGCTGGCCTTGATCTCCGCGGGGGTTCCAATCTCGACAATGCCTTGATCATTCATCATCGCCACGCGATCAGAAAGATAAAGAGCGAAGTTCAAGTCATGGCTGACGATGATCGTCGTCAGATTGACTCTGTTTTTAAGATTCATGATCACCCTGGCCAATTCGTCGGAGGTCACCGGATCGAGCTCGGCTGTGGGCTCATCGTAAAGAATCAGATCGGGGTTCATGGCCAGTGAACGCGCGATGGCCACCCGCTTTTTCATGCCCCCGGAAAGTTCCGAGGGCATGAGATTTTCCTTGCCCCCCAGACCAACGAGTCTGAGCTTTTCCCGGATAATCCTGCGAATGCGCGCTTCAGTACAAATTCTGTTTTCACGCAGCCACAAGCCGACATTTTCGCCGACGGTCAGGGAATTGAAGAGGGCGGACGTCTGAAACACCATACTGTAGCGGTATGGAGGTTTCTCCTGACGGTTGTTATTGTCGAAGATATCCTGCCCGTCAATGAGAATCCGGCCGCTGTCCGGCTTCAACAGCTTGACGATATGCTTGAGAAGGACGCTTTTGCCGGTGCCCGAGGGCCCGATGATGGAAAATGTCTCCCCGGGTTGAATCTCCAGGCTGATGTCCCTGAGAACGTGATTGCCATTGAAGGACTTGTTCAAACTCTCGATGCGGATTTCAACCCCATGAGAATCTTCGTAGCTGCTGCGACACTCGCAGTCATCCCGCTCTCTCTTCTTGCGACCGAGGAACCAACGGCTTAAGAAACCCTCCCGTTGTTTTTTTTGAGCGCTATCTGTCATCGCACGGATCCATTTACATCATAAGGCGGGTGAGAAAGTAGTCGGCAATAAAGATCAACAGAAAAGACATGACCACAGACTCCGTCGTCGATTGCCCGATACCGCGGGCGCCGCCGGATGTTTTAAAACCGACATAGCAGCCGACATGGGCCACGATGCCGCCAAAAACGGTCGCCTTGACCAGGCCTTTAAGAATGTCATGGTAGTTCAGCGAACGGATGAGGTTATCGTAATACACATTGAAAGGTACGTTGATCTCGGGGTTGATGTCACTGACGATAGCACCGCCAACAATACCGATGATCATGGAAAAAACGACCAGGGCCGGCACGGCAAAGAGGCAGCCCAGCAGTCTGGGCATGGCCAGATAGCGGATCGGGTCGATCTGCAGGGTTTTAAGGG
>OBLN01000530.1_pt1 | contig 13730 bp, 10 predicted proteins | sample 1519301 | NCBI WGS metagenome assembly OBLN01 (sample SAMEA2452533, study PRJEB22499) | sediment metagenome | reverse complement strand
TCATATGATGAAAGACCACAAAGGACACATTTGTCTGTGTTTCTAACTATGAATGGATGACTGTCGTCCTCTTCCCTATAGTGAACCTCACCGTCAAATTTCTCAGGTTCTACATCATATTCATTTGCATAATTATACAGCTTGCACTCAAAGACGTCATGGCAGCCGCATTCAAGGCATCTCATGGCATCCTTTACAGCATCCTCTTCCGAGAATCCCTTGTTGACCTCCCTGAAGTTATTCTTTCTTTCCTCAGGTGAAAGATGAGGCATTGTTGATCTGTACTCTTTCTTCCTGTCGCTGTAGTGCTCACTGGTCAAATGGGTTCTTTCAACTACATAAGGTCTTATGTATGGGACTACATGACCTTCCAGATATGAATTAATAACCCCAACGGCTCTTTTGGCGTCTCCAATTGCCTTTATTGCAATGTTCGCACCTTCATTTATTACATCTCCACCGGCAAATATGCCTTCCACATTTGTCTGGTAGCTGTTTTCATCAACTGCTATTGTTCCCCTCTTGGTCTTCTCCAGGATTTCAAAGCCTTCCAATGCTGATTGCTGGCCTATGGCTCCTATAACCAGATCAACATCGATGTACTCGATCTCTCCCTCAATAGGAACTGGTCTTCTTCTTCCTGATGCATCCTCTTCGCCAAGCTCCATCTTCTGAAGCTTAACCTTGGCTGCCCTTCCGTTTTCTTCTATTATTTCCAATGGAGAAACCAGGAACTTAAACTGTACCCCTTCCTCCTTGGCTTCCTTGATTTCAATCAGCTCAGCTGGCATCTCTGCCTCTGTCCTTCTGTAGAGCACATAAACTTCCTTGGCTCCAAGTCTAACAGCAGTACGGCAGGCGTCCATGGCCGTGTTTCCGCCTCCAACAACTGCAACCCTTTCACCGATTCTCATATCCTCGTTAACTGTGGCTTTTCTCAGGAAGTCAATTCCTCCTATTACCCCGGGAAGATCTTCTCCCTCAAGTCTTAATGGAGTACTCTTCCAGGCTCCAACAGATATGTAGCAAGCATCGAAGTTATTCTGGATGTAGGAAAGGTCAAGCTGTTCTCCAACCTTGACATTGTTTACAAATCTTGTCCCCATCTTTTCAACGATGGCAACCTCCTGGTCAATAACACTTCCTGGCAGCCTGTACTCAGGAATACCATATCTAAGCATTCCTCCCATTTCAGGCATCTGTTCATATATTGTCACCTCGTGTCCTGCAACCCTTAGGAAGTATGCTGCTGAAAGTCCCCCTGGGCCACCACCTACAATGGCAATTTTCTTGCCTGTGGGCTCTCCCAGCTCAGGTATGAATACATCGTCGCTTGCCAGGTCTATATCGGCAAGGAAGGACTTCAGATATGCTATGGAAATCGGCTCCTCAACAAGCTGCCTTCTACAAGCATCCTCACATGGATGTGGACAAACCCTTCCTATGCATGCAGGAAGTGGAAGCTGCTCCTTAATCAGTTTAAGGCCTTCCCTGTACTCCATATTGGCGGCAAGTCCCACGTAGCCCTGGCAATCGGTATAGCCGGGACAAGCCAGGACACATGGCGGCCTGCAGTTACCAACGTGGTCTGACAGAAGAACCTCAAGCGCCGTCTTTCTAGAACTCTTTACCCTTTCAGTGTTGGTGTTAATTATCATGCCGTCAGATGCCATTGTTGCGCATGATCTAAGAAGCTTCGGTACACCTTCTACCTCAACAACACACATTCCACATGATCCATATATCTCTACCCTTTCATCAAAGCACATGGTAGGGATATCAATTTCATTTTCTCTTGCAATGTCAAGTATGGTCTGACCTGCATTACCTTTTACTTCTTTTCCATTTATGTTCAAATGTATAACAGACATATTTCACCCCTACCTTTAACTTATTGTTATTGCGTCAAATTTACAAACCTCATAGCACTTTCCGCACTTGATACAGATATCCTGATCAATTTCGTGAATCAGCTTAGGCTCACCTGATATTGCCTCAACTGGGCAATTTCGCTTACACATTCCACATCCTATGCAGTTATCCTGGATTTCATAGGTAATTAGAGCTTTACAGGATTTTGCCGGACATTTTTTCTCTTTTATGTGTGCTTCATATTCGTCTCTGAAATATCTAATTGTGCTAAGGACAGGATTTGGTGCTGTCTGTCCAAGTCCACAAAGGGAACCGTCCTTAACCTCGACTGCAAGGTTCTCAAGCAGCTCAATATCACCTTCCCTGCCGTCTCCTCTTACTATCCTCTCAAGTATTTCAAGCATTCTCTTTGTTCCCAATCTGCAATGGATGCATTTTCCACAGGATTCCTTTCTTGTGAAATCAAGGAAGAATCTTGCCATATCAACCATACAGGTCGACTCGTCCATTACAACCATACCACCTGAACCCATTATGGCTCCTACCTTGCCCAATGACTCATAATCTACAGTCGTATCAGATATGAAGGCTGGAATACAACCGCCTGATGGTCCTCCCATCTGTACAGCCTTGAATTCCTTGTCGTTTAGTATTCCACCACCGATTCCATATATGATTTCCTTGATTGGCATACCCATTGGGACCTCAACAAGTCCACCCTTCTTGATTTTGCCAGTCAGGGCAAAAACCTTGGTTCCCTTTGACTGTGCTGTACCATATGCGGCAAAGGCGTCTCCACCTTTTCTTATTATCCAAGGCACATTTGCAAAGGTCTCAACATTGTTTATATTGGTTGGCTGACCCCAGTATCCCTTTTGTGCAGGGAAAGGTGGCTTAAGTCTAGGCATGCCTCTCTCACCCTCAAGGGATGCGATCAGCGCTGTCTCTTCACCACATACAAATGCTCCGGCTCCTGCCTTTATCCTTATGTCAAAGTTGAAACCGGTTCCCATTATGTTTTTACCAAGATATCCAGCTTCCCTAGCCTGCTTGATTGCAATGTCAAGTCTCTTTATTGCAAGGGGATACTCAGCTCTAACATATATCACACCTTCTTCTGCCCCAATTGCGTAGGCTCCTATTGCCATACCCTCAAGAAGCCTGTGTGGGTCTCCTTCAAGGATGGACCTGTCCATAAATGCTCCAGGGTCTCCTTCATCAGCGTTACATACCATAAACTTGGGAGTGTTCTTCTCCTGCATGGCAGCATTCCACTTGAACCACGTTGGAAAGCCTGCTCCACCTCTCCCTCTCAATCCGGAATCCCTGATTTCATCAATTACATCCTTCTGGGACATTTCCTTCAGGCACTTTTCCAATGCCTTGTAACCATCTTTTTCTATGTACTCTTCCAATCTCTCGGGATTTATTATCCCGCAATTCTCAATGGCAATTCTAACCTGTTTCTCGATGGATTCTTCATCAACTGAGGAAATCCTATATGTACTATCATCTTCATTGGCAAGCTTTTTTTCAACAAGCTCCACAATCTTGTCTCCTGAAACCTTTACAAAGCGTTCCATCCTTCCTTCATCATCATAGATGTCAACTATGGGTTCCAGATGACACATCCCAACACAGCCGGTTATCTCAAGGTCAATATCCATTCCAAGGTTATTTACCTGATTTTCCAGCTCTTCATATACCTTCCTGGCACCAGCTGCTATTCCACAGCTTCCAAGACCAACAACAACCTTCATCTAGTTCCCCTCCTTCGCATCAAGGGCCTGTTTTCCGATTTCCCTTAAGATTTCCTTGGTTTTTTGAGGTGTCAAGCTTCCATAAGTCTCACCATTAACCATCATGACTGGAGACAAACTGCAACATCCAAGACATGCCACATTGTTCAGTGTAAAGATCTTGTCCTCTGTCGTCTCTCCGTCCTTGATGCCCAACTCTTCTGTTATGGCCTCCTCAATGCCATCAGCTCCATTTACATGGCATGCAGTACCCTTGCACAGCATTATAAGATTTTCCCCAACAGGGTTCAACCTGAACTGTGTATAGAAGGTTGCCACACCATAAATCTGAGAGCTGTAAATTCCGGTCTCCTGAGATATGTATTCCAGTACAGACATAGGTAAAAAACCGTATATCTCCTGGGCACTCTGAAGTATTGTGATCAGGCTACCTTTAACTTCCTTATATTTTTTCAGTGTTTCATCCATAAGTGACAAATCCACTTCTTCATCAAGGAAGTGTCCTTTTAGCTCCTTTGCTCCACAGCAATCCACGTTACCAACTCCTTTACCTGTAATTTAAGTCAACAAATTAATTATACCTTAAATATTCAGAATTAACAATCAGATAAGGACAGAAAATCCTGCCAATCTCGTTATGAAATTCACACACCTGGCGAAATATAGAATCCCCGCATATCCCTGATTTTAAACATTTCAGAAATTCATCAAAACAAAAAAGAAGCCTGCCAACAGACGCAGACTCCCTGTGCCAATGGTTCTTGTGGGGCCCAGAACATAAACATTTAAACTCTTGAATGTATAGTGTTATTGAAGTATCAATCACCAGAGACACTTATTGATTTTATTTTGATGGATGGGGCACCATAACAACCATCACCTGGAATCCCAAATGTTAAATCATCTGAAACTTCCTCCACACCCTTAAGTAGCTGAATAAGGTTCCCGGAAATGGTGATCCCCTTTATCGGTCTCCCCAGTACCCCTCCTACTATCTCAAATCCTTGGGCTTGCAAAGAAAAATCTCCCGATACAAAATCCAATCCTGAATGCAAACCAGCCACCTCTGTTATGAAAATGCCAGAATCCATTTCTTCAATGATTTCCCCAAGTGCTCTTGTTCCCTTCTCCACCACTACATTGGTTGGTCTTGTTCCTATGGTTCCCTTTATTGAACCCCTGAATCCATTTCCTGTGGATTTGCCTTTTTGGTTGCTTGTACTCCTGGAATCATACAGGAAACCATTAAGCCTGCCTTCCTTAACTATAATCTTTTCTGTAGTCCTGTATCCTTCATCATCAAAATCACAGCTGCAGTAACCCTCAGCCATAAAAGGATCCTCCTTTATGGTGATATTAGTGCTGCCGATCAGTTCTCCCTCTCTCCCCTTCAGGAAGGATAGCCCCCTATCAACGTTTAACCCTGAAAAAGCCGGCATAAAACCCTCAAGAATATCAACAAAGACCCGGTTTCTTATGACTGCACCGTAGTTTCCGCTAACTACAGGTCTTGCGCCAAGAAGAGCCACTGCTTCCTCCACGGCTTCCCTTGCGATCTGTTTAGTATCAAAGCCCTCAGGGTTCCTGAAAACCACAAATGAGCTCCCAGTGCTTACATCCTGGTCCTGGTTTGCCACCACTGAAAGGTATATGTATCCCATGGATGAGCTTTTCATAAGGTCCAGGCCCAAGGAGTTCCTGATTCTCTTCACTGTATGGATATCCTCATAGGTACAAAGCTGAACCTTACTTACCCTCTCATCAAGCTTGAGTGCCTCCTTTTCCAGTTCTATCATCATCCTGATTTTCTCTTGTGTATCCAGCTTATTTAAAGTTTCATGCCTTGTAACAGTATTGGCCACATGAGATGATTCACTTGGGAAGGAAGGCCTTTCGTCTGTATCAGTCAATTTGCCATTTTGGTAAGCCTCTTCCACAATCATCTCGGCAGACCCTTCATCGAGTTTCTCCGTATACGAGTGTCCTAATCCATCTGATGCCAAGGCCCTAAGAGCAGCCCCCTCTGAGTCGGATACGATGAAGTTGTCAACCGCTTGATTGAAAACATCTATCTTCAGGGTTTTCTTGGAATGGTAAAATAGCTCCATTTCAGATAACCTATCTTTACCTTTGGCAAATACCAAACTGCTAAATGAATCAAAGTCCATTATTCATCTTCCTTTCTTCCACCTACGGTAATACTGCTGACCCTGATTGGAGGTTGACCTACATTGACCGGGACAGAACCACTGGCTGCCCCACACATTCCCTGTCCCATTTTCAAATTGCTGCCAACTCCATCTATGAGCTTCAGAATCTCAATACCATTTCCAACCAGCGTGGCTCCCCTGACAGGCTCAGATATTTTACCATTTCTGATCATATATCCCTCCATAACCGAGAAATTAAATTCACCTGTGGCCGGATTAACACTTCCGCCTCCAAGATTTTTTGCATACAGCCCCATTTCTATGGAGCCAATCATTTCCCCCAAGGACATGTGTCCAGGTGCTATATAGGTATTGTTCATCCTGGATGTCGGTGGATACCTGTAGGATTGTCTTCTCCCCGAACCTGTGGATTCCATCCCCATTCTTCTTCCATTCAGCTTGTCCACCAGGTATGACTTTAGTAGACCATTTTGAATAAGGATATTTTTTCTGGTCGGATTCCCCTCATCATCAATGTTTGTTGTTCCCCATCCATTCATTATGGTTCCATCATCAATAGCAGTTACATGTGGAGATGCAACCTCCTGTCCAAGCTTTCCACCAAATGCGGATGTTCCCTTGGATACAAACGAAGCCTCAAGTGCATGTCCACAGGCTTCATGAAAAAGAACACCTCCAAAACCATTATCGATTACAACCGGCATTCTCCCACTGGGTGCATAATCTGCATATATCATGGCTTTAGCCATTCTTGCCGCCTCAATTCCTACCTTTTCAACATCAACATAATTGAAAAATTCATAGCCCATTGATGCTCCCGGTGCATGATATCCCTGCTGAAGCTCGCCATTCAAGCTTGCAGTTGCTGAAACAGCAAATCTAACCCTTGATCTGCTATCAGTTGCCCAAAGCCCATCAGAATTTGCTATGAGTATGTTCTGTTCTTCCTCAATGTATGATGTTATAACCTGTGAAATCACCTGATCATATTCCTTGGCGGAGAAATAGGCTCTTTTCAGGAGCTCCACCTTCTCTCTCTTTTCAACAGTTGATAGGTGGATCCCGATTGGAATGTTATCAGGTCGAGACCTTTCCTCAAGGATACCAGTTTGTGCTTTGCGGCCCCCAGACGCTGATATTGACAAGGCCCTGGCAAGACCTATCATTTCGTTTTCAGCTGAACTGTTGGTGTAGCCATACACACTGTTGGTTCCATCAAGTATCCTTATGCCAATTCCGTAATCCCTACCTGAAAGACTATCCTTGATCTCACCCTGAACAAGCTTGATATTTGAAGTCTTTTTGTCCTCAAGAAATATCTCTGCAAAATCGCCACCTCTTGATAATGCCTCATTCAGTACATTTTCGACTGTTATCCTATTCAACATCGGATTTACCCCTCGCTTCAATAAGCTTCTCTTGCAGCTCCACTATGGAGAGCCTTGAAACCTTCTCTTTGGGGATCTCAAGCTCCTTCAATATAAGCTCCAGATCCTGCTCTCTTTGCACCTCGATTTCCATGTATGGATAGGGATAGGTTTCCAAATCCCATACATCAATGTCCAGTCTACCATTCATAAATGAATATGAAATCCTATCCTTGTAACCCACTGTAGCCTTGTCAAATCCCAGCTTATCCAAAATCTTAAGCAATGTATCCCGATCTTCAACCAAAACATTGTATTCTTCATTTTCCCTTAATTTACTGTTTGGGAGATTTTTTTTCAGAGTGAAGGTCACTGTTCTTTTGTCATTCAAAAGATCATGATTCTCCCTGATTCTGAGATATGCATCCATAAATGATTTTATTGGTTTTTCCGTGGAATCAATGAGGGTGTTTACTTGTCTTTCCTTACCGATCAACTTGCCACCCTTGGATAAAATCAAATCTTGGATACTATCAAGGTCAATGCCCAAAACCTTAACTTCAAACTCCTTTACCATATGCTTTCTCCTCTCTATCTGCCTACCAGGGAATATGCCTCCTTATCGCAAACCAAGGTCACATCGGGATGTAGCAGCAGGAACGAAGCCGGTATCCTGGTGGTTACCTTCCCACCTTCAACAAGCTTTCCTATGATTTCCGCCTTCCCTTCTCCGCTGGCGAGTATGACTATTCTTTCAGCCTTCATTATGCTACCCATACCCATGGAAATCGCCTGGGTAGGCACATGGTCAACAGATTGGAAAAATCTGGCATTATCCTCAATGGTTTGCCTGGTTAGGCTTACTAATCCAGTGCCTACAGGTAATTCCTCATCCGGCTCATTAAATGCTATGTGACCATTTGAGCCGATACCAAGCAGCTGTATCCTTATTCCTCCTGCCTTCTCAATCATTTCATCATATTCTTTACCGTACTCATGGGGGTTATCTGTCATTCCATCAGGAACATGTGTGTTTCCCTTATCTATATTCACATGGTCAAAAAGATTTTCATTCATGAAAAATCTATAGCTGTTCGGGTCCCCAGCATCTATGCCGACATACTCATCCAGATTGAATGTTGTAACCTGTGAAAAATCCAAACCCTCCTCCAAGTGCTTTCTTACCAGTTCCTTGTAGGTCCCGATGGGTGTGGACCCTGTCGCCAATCCAAGCACAATCCTTGAATCATCAATAATTTCCTCTGCAAATATTCCAGCAGCCACCTTGCTCATTTCCTCGTATGATTCGGTCACAATAATCTTCATTCCCGTCCTCCTTAATCAGTATGTCTATATGTCAATCTTTTTCAACCTGAAGTCCAAAAAATCACAGGATACCATCATGAACTCTACTCCTTCAATCAACCCTTCAACTGAATATCTATGGCCTTCAGCGTGCAAGTGCCCATATATGCAGATATCAACATCATGCTTAACCAAAACATCAACAAAATCATTAGGCCTCAGTTTACCATCAAAGGGAGGATAATGGAGCATTGCTATTTTTTTTGATATCCCCTCCCCTAGGGATGACAGGGACGCATCCAGTCTTAATAGTTCTCGTCTGTAGATCTTTTCATCCCCATCGTCAAACCCATCAGAGTCTCTGCTCATCCATCCTCTGGTTCCTCCAATCCCAACATCTTTGTATATAAAGGAATTGTTTCTAATGAATGTAATGGATTCAAGATTCAATGATTTTAGTCTTGATATGCTCTCCCACCAATAGTCGTGATTCCCTTTGATGAAAAGCTTATGCCCTGGAAGCCTGTCAATTAACTCCAAATCCGGTACGGCTTCTTCAAGCTTAAGGGCCCATGATATATCCCCCGGTACAAGGACCAGATCCTCATCATGAACCTTTGACTGCCAGTCCTCGACAATCTTCTCCTTGTGGTTTATCCAGTTTTCACCAAAAATATCCATGGGTTTTTGTTTAGAGTGATCAAAATGAAGATCACCGATTGCATATATCATATAAGCACCTCTCTTAACTGTATTGAAGGTCAATCTTGTTGTATTTCTTCCCGGTAGCCTTCACCGCTTCCTCTTCCCTATTCTGGCACGTGAACAATACCACCTGCCTATCTTCAAGGCTTGTTATGAACTCCAGTATTCTCCTCAATCTAATGTCATCATATTGTGAAAAGCACTCATCCAGGAATATTGGCAAGGTGCTTGAAATCAGTTCATCAACAATCCCAAGTCTCAAACCAAGATACATTTGATCCAGAGCTCCGCCACTTAGATTCTTCAAAGGTACCATCCTTTTGGTCCCTGCATGGACAAGATTAAAATCAAGATTCTTGTCAACCTTAACTCCCGTATATCTTCCTGCTGTAATTCCTGCAATGAACTCTCCCACCCTCTTGTTTAATGATGGTGCGAATTCCCTGTGTATTTCACTGGAAAGATCATTGATTCTTTTTCGAGCCATCTCCAGGGATTCCCTTCTGTTTCTCAAATAACCTTCCCTTTTTTTCAGCCCTTCAAGCTTTTCATTCAGGCTAAGTTCCAGGTCCAAAGAATATTCAAGCTGCGAAAGTGAGCCCTCAATTTTCTTTATATCCAAAAGCATGTCATCCTTCTTTTCAAGAAGTTTTTCATGGTAATCCAATGTCTCGGACATAAGCTTTGAATCTGAGTCTAATCCAATAGACTGTCGCTGCTCATAGAGATGCTCAAGCTCCTCCACGTTTTCATCCTTTAAAATTCGTTTTATGGTCTCGTGATTGTACTCAATTTCCCTCTTGATCTCCCTTAACCTCGATTTCTTCTCCAGTCCTTCATGGAATGATTTCATGTCTTCGGCCTGGTTATTACTCAAAATTACTCCCAGCATCTTCTCCATGGCCATTAGGCCCATGTTGAGATTGTTTATCCTTTCTGACAAGGATTCCCTTGATTCCTGAAGCTCAGCCAAAAGGTCTCTTTCCTGTTCAGCCTTTGTGCTTTCGGTCCTGGCTCTATCAGCTAACTTGTAAAGCTCATACTTATCTGGCAACTTGTACTTTTTAAGTAAAGCATCCTTCTCCAGCTCCACCTCCATCGCAGTCTCAAGTTTTGTAATCAGACCCTTCAAGCTTCTTATCCTCATCAGAAAATAGAAAACTGGGATCAAGAATATCTGGGCAATTGCCAGAATAGAATACCTGCCCTGCATCAAGGCAACTGCATGTAAAGAAAAATAAATTATTGCTACAATTGACAAGTACCACCGGAATACCAATCTAACTCTTTTCAGATTTCCAATCTCACCCCTTAGGGTCATCAGGTCTCTATCTTCATTGTTCTGGTAGTCCAGCTTCTGGAATCTATACCCATCTTCAATTACTTCCAAGGGGATGATCTCCTCCTGATTACTGGTTGCCAGAATCCTGCTACATTTTTCCTCAAGCTCCTCCAGCTGTTCCCTAGCGGAATCTATTCTAGACTTAACTATTCCAATCTCTTCACTTAGCTTGACTGCTTCATCGTAATCCTCCTGGCTCTTTGCTTCATGGATAGCCAGTATTTCAATTTCTTCGCCCAAGCGACTGTTCCTATGTCTGAGCTCAATAACTTCACTGTATTTGCTTATTTTTTCAAGTTTATCCATTTTAGCTATGGATTCTCGGCTTTCATGGATTTCCATATCAAGGGCTCTCAGCTGTTCTAAAATCACTTTTCGCCTGTTTAAATGCTCCCGGTATTTTTCAGCCTCAGCTTCCACGTTCTTCAGCTTCTCTTCCGTCTCCTCAATATCTGTAACAAGTCTACCATATTCAGACGTTGACGCCCTTGTGGTTCCGATTTCCTTCAGTTCCTCATCCAGAATAGAAATTGCCTTTTCAACGGAAATGTTCTCATCTCCACCGGTGGATACGTTTATCAACCTTTCCCTCACTTCACTGGCCAGTGATTTCCCAGGTGCAATGTCCTGCTGTCCAATGAACAATGTGTTCTTAAAAACACCACCATTAATACCGAAAAAATGCTCTCCTGGCTGAAGGACCTTTGAGTTTTCACCGTTATGAACCCTGTCGGTTATGTCCTCACCTGTCTCCTCATGAAATACTCTTGTCTCTTCCTTGCCCTTGTCAAACACCCTGTATATTCTGTATAACTGGCTATCCATTTCAAAAACTATGCTTCCGCTGTATTGGGCTCCTGACCAAGGTGATAGTCTATCGTGGTCATCCGAATAGAGGGCTCTTTTAGTGTATGGTTTCCTGAACCCATAGAACATGCCATTTATGAAGCTATGAAGAGTTGATTTGCCACTTTCATTGGGACCGTAAATGATATTCAGTCCTGGCTCAAGCTTAAGTGTATAATCACTGAACTTCCCGAATCCATAGAGATGGAGCTCCCTAATTATCATTGCAGGCCACTTCCTTCCATAAGGGCATATATTCCTGCATAGAGGGCTTCCTCTACAATTGGGTCCTCAAGGTCATCATCTTTGAAACTATCAATGTATTTCCCAAGTATATTTCCTCTGTTTTGATCCCTTACAAGTGAAAGGTCAATGTCCGGTTTTGAATTGTCAACCATTTCAAGATAGTATAGCTCATTCTTTAAAGCGATCTCCAAGGCATTAAGGTGGAAGAAGACTGGTGAGATCCCCTTCAATATTATTCTATTGAAATCCTCTTTGCCATCAATCCCTATGGAATCCAATATTTCTGCACTTGCTTCCTCAACTGTGGAATCCCTATGCAGGTTATATTCGAGAATATTGAACCTTCTACTTGAAAACGGCACGAATCTGAAACTTTTACTCTCGGATAGATTCCCCTCAATAAATCCCCTGCTTCCGGTTTCACCGAAATCCAAGGGTTCAAGTGACCCACAGTAGGCTATATTACTATCCAGGAAGTGGGGCTTATGTATATGCCCCAGGGCAATATAATCCATTGACAGTTTCCTCAAAAACTCCAAATCAGGTAGTGGGTAATCTCCTCTTGCCCCAAACTCACCGTGAAGCATCAAAATATTATAATTCCCTGGAGTGGGCTTCAAGGCACTTAGCTCCTTGTACAATGTTTCCCTTTCCTTCTTTGCCTCAATTGCCCAAATTGAGGTTTTTAGAGATTCAATTTGAACATGCTGAAGATCTTTTCCCCCTAAAATTGTAACATTTTCAGGCCAATCATCTTCAGCGTAAACAGACTCCCTAAAAACCACATCGTGATTCCCAAGAGAGATTATTATTTTCAGTTCCCTTGCAAAAGCAAAGGAATCCTTGATCCTTTTAACGTCCTTTAATGTAAGGTTGTTTCCCTCAAAAAGGTCTCCAGTGATAAGCAAAATATCCATATTCTCACTTATTGCGTGCTGGAGCATTTGGCCAAAGGTACTCCAAAGCTCCTCCCTTCTTTCCTTTCCCTTCACTCCACCAAAGGTGGAGCTATTGAACTTCATTCCAAGATGAACATCTCCAGAATGTATAAATCTAACCATCATATCACCATTCCTATTGGTTGTGAAATTTTCTTATGTCAATTTTATTCATCAATGCCTTAATATCAGTCATGTCTGGTATCCCATCGTGTCTTCTGAAATCCAGAGTACCGCATGCAAAGGATAATCTTGCTGTTGTCTCAAAATCATAGCTTCTCTTGATCCCTGCTGCGAAGCCTGCCAATATGCCACCTCGCATAAACCCATAAGTATCACGTACATTGTCCTCAATGCTCATACTGAAACCGACTTCACTGTTCATAACAAGTAGTCCATCCTTGCCCATATCTATGACAACATAAGCAATGTCGTTCTGAAACAGATATTGAGAAGCCCTTATTATCTCTCCCTCATATTCAAGCTTTAGGTTGGTTAAGCTCTCCAAGCCTTCAACATCCAGCACTATCATGAAGGGAGATGCATCTGAAACCCCCTGCAAAAAATCCTTCCTTGGAGCAATAAATATCTTTCTTCCCCACTCTCTTGCAAGTTGTACCATATCAACTGGCATTTCAACGGGCATGTTATCAGGATACTCACCACACATGCACACCAGTTCACAATTGTTTAGACCTTCCTTGAATTCCCTATGGAAAAGCGTTATTTCCTCCCTGCTTATTTCAGCACCCTTTAGATTTATTTCAATTTCCCTATCATTGAAGATTAGGATCAGTCTCTCTGTACTTTTATCTCCTATTTCAACAACTGTGACATCTACTCCTGAATCACAAAGATATTTCCTTATGAAGCTTCCAGTGGGGCCTCCCAGAAATCCTGTAATACTTGACTCCTCATTCATCATGCTTAGAATCAAGGAAAGGTATGCACCCCCATCACCAGGTATCATAAGCTCATTACACGCCTTGAATGATTCCAGATCTTTTGAATTGCTACTTATTTCAACCCATTTGTTCAGGACAGGATTCAAATCTACTGACAGTATCATTTCCGAACACCCCCATTGCTTTCTATTATACCCTTATATACCTGTTCCTTGCAATTGTCTTTGCCAATTCATCATTGAAAAGCAAGACCCTTAATTATATAATTGAAGT
>OBLN01000529.1_pt1 | contig 13796 bp, 12 predicted proteins | sample 1519301 | NCBI WGS metagenome assembly OBLN01 (sample SAMEA2452533, study PRJEB22499) | sediment metagenome | reverse complement strand
GCCTGACGGACGTCGATGGAGAGATCGCGCAACTCGGAAGGGCGGCGTGAAATCTTGCCCGTGCGCATGAGGTAGTCTTCCTGGTCTATGATCTCCATGCGCTCGATGCAGAAGCCGTCTTCATACTCGCCGTACTCGAAACGATCATCCAAGGAACAGCGGCAGAGCCGGTAATCCCGCAACCCGGCCTTCCGCGCCTCGATGATGGTGGCGATCTTGTGGTCCACCACGCGGGCGATGAAGGTGTTGCGCTGGGCGCGGGCGGGGTCGTACTTGGGCAGGCGTTGAAGCAGGTCCAGGATCATTTCCTGCTCCAGGTCCTCGCGGTCGGACTCAGTGAAACCCACCCGACCGACCAGTTGTCTTGCTTTGTACTTGATGATCCGAACGGCATACTCGTCGATTCCTTCGTAGCGTTTGTCGAAACCCATTTGAGCCTCCTCGGGGCCGAGGAGGAGCTCGTGTGGGTGTCGACCTGCGCCGGGACGACCGCTCTATATGAAGCGAGCGGAGGTGTTGCGAGTACGCCGGTATCGGCGACACCCACAACGACCTCCGCTCTGCGGCCAGTCTGTTGTCTGGTGATGGACCGTGCTCTATGGCCGGGTCTGAATCAGACCTGGACCGCGTCCGCCACGGTCATGCGGACGGGCAATCCGTTGTCGATCATGAGTTCCTGGATCGAGAGCGAGCGCTCCCGGTCGAAGACCTCGAACAGCTCCGCCACCTTCTTTTTCAGGGCGAAGCCGTCGTTGCCGCGGGATTCGTTCGGCCCGTTGTCCTTGCCGAACAGAAACAGCCGCAGCACGGTGGGCGGGGGATCGAAGACCGGCTCGCCGTTTTGGACGCGCAGTCCCTCAATCCGTCCGTAGTTGACCTCCTGCATCAGCTCGACCAGGCGTTTCCTGGCAGGAGTCAGGGCCGCCTTTGTCACAACATCCGTCATACCGGACCTCCTTTCGCGCACTTGGGCGCATCAACGAAAAGCCCCCTGGGAGGCGGGTCCGGCGAATGGACCTCCCAGGGGGCGTTCACCCGGATCATCCGGGCGTTTCTTCCAGGGTGAGGGTCTCGCCGGACCGTCACCCCTCTTTGGCGAAATTTCGATGGGAGGGGCGGAACGGCCCGGCGCGTCGATGGTGAGCGCCGTGAAAATGAATAAAAATCAGGCGGATACCTGAGCTACGGAGGGGAAACGGATACCTGAGCTACGGAGGGGAAACTTTTTTTAACTTTTTTTCCGGATGCCCATCGAAATTTCGCTGGGCCGGAAGATAGGCTATTCGTCGGGGGAGATGATGAAGCGTGCCTGCCAACCCTTTCCGTCATCCGTCAGGCGGAAGGGATCGCCTTCGATGCGGAAGAAATCGCGCAGGTTGGCAGCGAGGAGTTCGCGGCGTTTCTGATTGTGCCTGTGTGCCTTGTTGCTGCTCCAGTCCAGAATTCCTCGCTCATCGGCGAAGGTCTTGAGCAGCTCCCATTGAACGGTGGGGTTCCCATTCTTCTTATTGGCCATGCCCATCTGCGTGTAATTGAACACGCCTCCGGCCGTCTTCGCTTTGACCGAGACGGTATGCCCGTCCTTGAAGCGGATCGACACGTCGCCCCACGACGCGTCTGGAGGTGTGGGGAAAAAGGCTGTGGCACCGTCTTCCTTCGGCGGCGGAAGATTGACCCCGCGGAATTGCGCAAGGATTTCATCGAGTGGACGAAGGAGCCGAAGTTGTCGCTTGTCACCGATGGCAACGCTTTCCGACAGGGGCACGAAGCCCGACCGCTTGTCGGTCAGCCGCTTCTCCGCCTTCGCGGAGCAGAGTTCCCGCGTGGGAGACAAGAGAATGAATGGCGTGCCATTCCTCCCCAAGAGACCATCCAACGCCTCGTTAAAATCATCGGGCTCGATTTGGATCGCCAGGTAGACCGGAAAACGGTATCCGGCATATGGAGAGTAAACACCGATGCGCGTCGTTCCGGGAAGGTCGGTTCCCGCGTCGGTTTCTTCGATCAGGCCGAAGACCTTGGCGAGCGCCGTGTCGAGGGCCGGACGATCCAGCTCATAGACCACTATGTCGGTATGTCGGATCGCTGTAGGGCAAAGGTCTCGCATCCACGCTCGCACCTGCAGACAGCGACAATGTCCTCCGGATCGTGCACGACTACTTCGTGCTCACAGCCGCAGCCGCGTTGAACCAAGCAGGGATGCGAAGATGCCAGCTTGCCGTTCGGACGAAGGAAGGCCTTAGCCGTCCCATAATCGCTTCCGAACCGGGCTTTCCACTCGGCATCAACCGCCGCCGCACCCGGAACGGCTTCGAGAGCCTGCCAGAATCCGGTCGACCTATTCGTCATCGTCTTCCTGCTCGGCAAGGATGAATCCTCGCTTCGTGAGCCAGTCCTCGACCACGGCGGCGTCACTGTCCCTGGTGTACTGCGCGATGTTCGAGGGCCGGACAGTCACGGTCCTGGCCGTTTTGGAGTCGGTGAATTTCACCTGAAAGCTCGCCCGGATGATCCGTGCCTTCTGGGGCATGGCGCGGCCGCGGCCGGCATAGGCGGCGAACACGTCGTTGGCCTTACGTATCTCGATCTCCTTTTCGGAGCCGCCCCAGAAGAACTGAATCTCCTTTAGGCGTACCCATTCCATGCCGTCCACGTCGGTGCAGACGATGGATGTGTCTCCGCCGTTTCGAAGCGGCTCGAGAGTGTACTTGCCGGTCTCAGGGAAGAAATCCTCATTGTTGAACACATGGCGGCCGAACTGCCGGCGGAAGAGGTCCTTTTCCCCTTTTCCGCAAGCATGCATTCGGATCTCGCCGATGGTCGGTTCGTAAACCAGCACGTCGTACTTCTCGGGACGGTAGAAGACGCTCGAAGCCTGACCGCCGTCGAGGCTGCCTTCACGCCGCAACGGATCACCGTGGCGCACCAGAAACCACACGGAATCTTTCTTGGGGTAAACGAAGACCTTCGATCCCCGTCCGCGCTTCTTCTTCTCGAACCAATCGTCGAGGTCCTTCTCCAGAGCCACAAGCGCTTTCGCTGTCGGCTGTTTGAACTTGGGGATCGGATGTGTATCGGTCTGAAAATACTCGAAGGACCGGGGCTTCAAGAGGTACTGCTCGGCGTGCTTGCGCTCGAGAAGGTCCTTGTCCTGCAGGTAGACCTGAACGGCCACGTCGGCCGCGGTGGGGTCCGGGTTCCCGTCGAGAGAGATGCCGTTGTTCTCCGCCTCTTGGAGGAGGACGTCCATGGCTTCGGGCGTGGCCATCTCATGCACAAAGTAGAGTGCGTCGAGCAGGCCCTTCGGAGTGTCCGTATCCGGGTTCATGAGCACATTGACGAGTTGGTCGTAATCGATGCCGTCGGAGGCGGACGGCGGTGGCAACGTCAATCCTCGGCCGTCGAAGTAGGGCTTGTGAGGTTTCAGCAGAGCCAACAGATGCTCACGCGCGATGGCCTTGAGGCCGTCGGCATGGGCAAAACGCCTGAGATTGTACGTCGCCATTCGTTCTTTCCTCCTTGTTCTTTATAGCCAGGCCGTTCCCGGCGTTTGCGTTTCCGAGCCGGGCCGCCTGATGGCGACGACCTTGCCGATGATGCGCAGCCCATCGTCGGGCCCCACGGGGATCGGTCGATGCTTCCGGTTTTCCGGTCTCAATTCAATTTTCTCACCGCGGATATAAAGCCGCTTCACCGTGGCCTCGTCTTCCAACAACGCGACCACGATGTCGCCGTTTTCAGCCACGGGCTGTTGGCGCACCACCACCAGGTCACGCTCTCGGATTCCGGCGTCCACCATGCTGTCCCCGGTCACTTCCAGAGCGAAGCACCGGCCTGCCCGAGCGACCCCGCCTTCGACCAGCACCTCTCCGATGATGTTTTCCTCGGCCAGGATCGGTTGGCCGGCCGCCACTCGGCCGATGATGGGGACGGCCACAAGATCGGGGATGTCGTCCTCGGGTTCGCGGACAATCGCAATGCCACGAGCCTTCCGGGGTTCGCGCTTCAGATAGCCTTTTCCTTCATGGTCGGGGGGACCCCCCGCCGGTTCGTGAAGAGGCGGATCTCCTTCAATGTACGGCGTTGCGGCTCTGTTATTTCCTGAACGGGGCGTCTGCCTCGCGGTCTTTGACTCATGTGTATCCTCAACCATCCAAATGGCTTATTTATGAACGCCAATGGCCGCAGGGCCCAGTCAGGGCAAACTACGGCCACATTACAGGCTGATATTATACGACCTGACAGGCATCAGGTCAATAGAAAAAATGTATATGAATCAGGAGGTTTGGGGAATTGCCGGCGGGGATGAGAAGAAGGACCGGTGGTCGGACGCGGGCATAATGAAGCTGCCGGTTGCCCTGAGCGGATCGTCAGTTCATCCGCTCGGCGGTCAGCCTAGCCCATATCTTTCGTTGACGTGACCAGTGAGCAACGGCGGCAATGGGACGGACCTCTTTCTCCCGAATCTGGTCACGCCCCTTGACCGTCCGGGGCAGGAAGAGAATCGCTTCTTGGATGTCCGGGGCCAGGTTGAGCAGGTTCATGATCTGAGTGATGCGTGCGCGCGTCACATAGCCGAGCCTGGCCAGATCTGCGTAGTCCCGCACCTCACCACGCTGGACCAGACCGTCGAAGCGGATTGCCAGGGCCATCAGCTTTGAGACGCGGGGCAGATTCCCCGGCTCGATGCTTCGGTCTTCCTCGCGGAGATGGTTGTCGCTCTTTCTCCTGTTCTTGGGTTTGAAACTGAAGGAGCTCTCCAATCGGCTCAGTCCGGCTCCGTCGGATGCAGTATTTTTCATGCGGACACCTCCCGATTGCGGATGTCGGCCTCGCTGCACAGCGCCTTGACTCCCGGTGAGCGGAAGGTCACGGTCACTCTGCCATCCCGCCCGTCATACCCGACGCGTTCGACGAGGAGTCGGACGATCCGCGATTGTTCTCGAGGAGACAGCGACTCCCAGACCGGATCGAAGACCGCCAGCGCCCGGGCCATGTCCCTTTCGTCAACGGCTTCTCTCTGGATGGCGATGACCTCTTCGCGTATGGCGGTCATCCGCTGTTCTATGGTTCGAATCCGATCCTGAAGGTCGGCGAGCTGGTCCATGGCAGCCCCTCCGTTCGAGACAGCGGTGAAGGACTCGCCCACCAGCTTCTGGACTCCGGTGTGCAGCCGTTTGAGTTCACGCTCATGGCCGCGTTGTTCGGTTTCCAGTTCCGCCATGCGCTTGCCGCTCTCTTCTCGAACCTTCGCAGCCGTCGCTGAGAGGATTTCCTCATTTCTGCCTATGCTTCGGATGTGTTCGACCACAGCGGTCTCGATCTCGTGCGCGTTGAGCGACTTGGTCGGACAGGACGCCCAGCCTCGTTGCTGGGCGTTCAGGCAGACGTAGTAGCGATACCGTTTGCCGTTGTCCTTGGCCGTGTAGGTATGCACCATCCCCGTGCCGCAGGGAGCGCAGTAGAGAAGCCCCTTCAAGAGAGCTCCGTACTTGTTGCGAACCTCCTTGCCGCCGGTGCTGCCATTGCGCCGTAACGCATCCTGCACCCGCTGCCAAAGATCGATGTCAACGATCTCACTGTGTTCGCCGTTGTAGATGGTTCCTTTGTAGTCGACCTTGCCGGTGTAAATCACGTTGGTCAGAAGCCGGAAGAGGCTGCTTTTGCTAAAAGATTTTCCCCGGCATAGATCACGTTGGTCAGGAGCCGGAAAAGACTGTTTTTGGTGAATGGCTTTCCGCCGCGCTCCTGACCCTTCTTGGTGGTCCACCGCTTGGTCTGCCAACCTCGGCGGTCGATCTCCTGGACGACAGGGATCATGGCTCTGTGCTCCAGGTAAAGCTGGTACATTCCCCGGACCTGTGCAGCTTCGTCTTCGTTGACGATCAGCTTTCCCCCCTTCGGGTCCACGTCATACCCGAGAACCGGCATCCCGCCGACCCACTTGCCCTTGCGCCGCGCGGCGGACATCTTGTCGCGGGTGCGCTCCGAGATAATCTCCCGCTCGAACTGGGCAAAGGATAAAAGGATGTTCAAGGTGAGTCGCCCCATGGAGCTGGTCGTATTGAACTGCTGGGTGACCGAGACGAAACTCACGGCGTGCTTGTCGAAAAGCTCCATCATGCGGGCGAAGTCCAGGAGGGACCGGCTCAGCCGGTCGACCTTGTAAACCACCACGCAGTCGATGTCGCCCGACTCGATGCCGGCGAAGAGCCGCTTGAGGGCGGGCCGCTCCATGTTGCCACCGGTGAAACCGCCGTCGTCGAAACGATCCGGGATGCACACCCACCCCTCGTGTCGTTGGCTCGCGATATAGGCTTCCGCGGATTCCCGCTGAGCGTCGAGGCTGTTGAACTCCTGTTCCAGCCCCTCGTCTGTGGACTTGCGTGTGTAGATGGCGCAGCGGATGGTCCCGCTGGTTCTTGATGCCGACTCCCGGGCTTCTCCCCGGCCACGGTTATTGTTTCTGCTCATTCGTTCCTCCGTTCCTCCTCTCGGCTTTGCGGCTCTTGCCCTTGGCCGCGGCATCGGCGATACCGAAGAAGAGGAACCCGTTCCACTTGCTCCCGGTGACCTCCTGGGCGATGGCTGAGAGGGACTTGTACCGTCGGCCGTCGAACTCGAAGCCGTTGTCGAGTACCTTGACCACAATGTCGCGGCCTTGGAACTCGCGGGCGAGCAGAGTTCCGGGCAGCGGCAGCCTCGGGTCGTGCGACGGGGAAATGCGGCTGGTCACCGTTCTCGCTTTGACCTCGGCGGAACCCGAGGCGACCGGATCACGCGGAGACCGCGTTCTCAGGTCAGCGTCATTGGCCAGTTCCTCAGCCCTGCGCCGGGCCCGCTCCGAAAGGTCACCCTCCGCCAGGGCCTGGATTCGCCAGGCGATTCGCTTGCGAAGAAACTCCTTGTGGTAGGAGCGGGTCTCTTCCCCAAAGACCTCGAGGTATTTGTCCCGGAGTTCTCCGACGGTCATCCGGGAGAGCCCCTGGACCTCTTGATACGTTGTTGCTTCCATCCGAAACCTCCTTGGTTCATGGGCTTCGCCCCGCGGGCGGCCCGTCCGCACCGCAATCTCAGGGCGTTAACTCGTGAATGAATGAAGGCTTCGGTGGCCCGGAATATCAAGGCGTTTCTCCGTAAACGCCTCAGATTCTTCAACTTGCGCCACATGCTCTGCCCCACTGCCGGAATCTGGGGCGATTCGGCGTCCGTTTCGATGGCGCATGTAACCCCGGGCAAGGATCGTAGCGATCTCCGATATCACCTCGTCGAGAGAGATTGGGACGTGTTCGTTTGCCGGCATCCGGTCCTCCTTTTGCGGGAGGCCGCGGAAGGTTTCCGTCATGGATGCCGCGGGACTGGATAGGCCGGTCATCAAGAAGGCCGTTGGAGCCCGTTCGACACCGCCTGAAGGCGATGTCGCCGGCACCCACAACGGTCTCCGATCTCACGGCTGTTTCCGCTGTCTGGTAATCCTCTTGCACCGGACCTACTGGTCCGGCTTTCGGCAGATACCTACCGGAGGGGAGTTCGAAATGTCGAAGAGGGTGCAAGGATGCAACGGGGCTGTTAAACAAGGCGGGTCAAAAAACGGAGAACGGGAGAATTCGGAAAGGACATTTTCGGTGAGCGCCCGTAACCCCCAGGGTTGCACCCGACCCCCGGACTGCGGGCTTCAAAATGGAGAATCAGGGTAAATGTGCGGGCGGGCGTAAGTCGGCGTGGGCACGCCAGAAACGACGAGACCCCGAGGGGATCACCCCACGGGGTCTTGCGTTAAACAAGAACCGCTGAAATCAGCGGATTGAATTTTGGCTCCCCAGCACGGATTTGAACCGCGAACCTAGTGGTTAACAGCCACCCGCTCTGCCGATTGAGCTACTGGGGAACCCGTTGAAAGTGTACCCGAATCACCCCGGCCTGTCAATATGGCGGCCGGATTTTTCATCTTCAAGCCATCTTGACAAAAACGGCTCCATCCGGTATGCTGGGGTTTCGTTGAAAACGGGCGGGAATAGCTCAGTGGTAGAGCGCGACCTTGCCAAGGTCGATGTCGCGGGTTCGAATCCCGTTTCCCGCTCCATTTTCTTACTTGGCGGCGTAGCCAAGTGGTAAGGCAGCGGTCTGCAAAACCGCTATTCATCGGTTCAAATCCGGTCGCCGCCTTTTTCCCCGCATTTTTCCGATTCGAGCGTTATCTATACGACCCGCTTTTCATTACGGCTTTCTCTGAAGAGCCGCCGAAGCATTCGCACAGCTTATCATCAAACGGTGTTTGCCTCGCCCGGCAATGGATCGTATAATCGGGATGAACGCTTTTCTTGTTATTCGGAATGGGTATGGGAATCACCGCTGACATTATTCTTCTGGTTGTAGCCGCCTTCTTATTCGGCCTGCTGCTACAGCGACTGAAACAGCCGATTATTCTTGGATATATCGCGGCAGGCATTATTCTTGGGCCGCACACGGGCGGCTTGACGGTCTCGAATATCCAGCAGATCGAATTGCTGGCAGAGATTGGGATTGCCTTGCTTCTGTTCGGACTTGGCCTTGAGTTTTCCCTGAAGGATCTGAAACCCGTCAAATGGGTCTCGCTGGCGGGCGCGCCGATTCAGATCATGCTGACTGCTGCGCTGGGTTACGGCATCGGACGCCTCATGGGAATGAATTGGAAAGCTTCCGTCTGGCTCGGCGCTCTGGTGTCGCTTTCAAGTACCATGGTGTTGTTGAAAACCCTGATGAATCAGGGCTGGATGGGGACGCTCTCCAGTAAGGTCATGATCGGGATGTTGCTTGTACAGGATCTGGCGGTGGTTCCGATGATGATCATTCTGCCCCTGCTGGACAATCCGGCGGGGGGACTTGCGGCGATTGCTTTCGCTGCGCTGAAAGCCTTTCTTTTTATCGCCGGCATGATTGTACTGGGAACGCGGTTGCTTCCGGGTCTCCTGGCCCATATCGCCCGGTTGGGTTCAAGAGAGTTGTTTCTATTGGCCATTACCGCCGTCGGCCTCGGCGTCGGCTACATCACGTATATGGTTGGGCTTTCATTCGCGTTTGGCGCTTTCGTCGCCGGCATGGTGCTGAGCGAATCGGATTACGGATACCAGGCTTTCAGCGAAATCATTCCACTTCGCGATCTTTTCGGCCTGCTGTTTTTTACTTCCGTGGGCATGTTGTTTGATCCGTCTTTTTTTGTCGCTCATCTTGGTCAGATTCTCGCGCTTGTGCTTATTGTCAGTTTTGCTAAGGGCTTGATTTTCGCCACGGTGGCAAAACTGTTCAGTTACCGCAACGTGATTCCTCTTGCTGTTGGGATGGGGTTGTTTCAGGTGGGCGAGTTTTCTTTTATCCTGGCAAGAGTGGGAATTTCGAAGGGATCGATCAGTCAGGATCTGTACAACCTGGTCTTAACCCTGGCTATCTTGACCATGATCCTTACCCCGCTGGTTTCCGGTCGAACCGCGAAGTTGTACGCTTTGAAAAAGAGGTGGTTTCGTCATGAGCAACTCGAGTGCGCGAATTTACCGGAAAGCGCTTTAAATGGTCATGTAGTGATCGTGGGAGCGGGAAGAGTCGGTTTTCAGATCTCCCGCATTTTGAACAGAATGGGTGTCCCGTTCGTGGTGGTTGAGCTGGATCATAAGCGGTTCAAGAAGGCCAGGGAAAATGGAATGGCCGTTGTATTCGGAGACGCGGGGCAGGAAACCGTGCTTGACGCCGCCTGTATCACCAATGCCCGATTGCTGGTCCTGACTCTTCCGAATCAGGTGGCGGCGGGTGCGGCAATAGTCCAGGCGAAACTAATGAAGAAAGATATCGAGATTGTGGTACGTGTGTCGGATGCCGAGTATTTCAAGGAGTTAAAGAAGTTGGGGGTATCTGATGTCGTGCTGCCTGAGTATGAGGCCGGACTGGAGATGACCCGCCAATCCTTGTTGCGCCTTGGCGTTCCGGCGACCGAGATTCAACGTCATACGAATGTTGTGCGTGAAGAACTGTACGCCGAGTTGTACCGGACCAATTTGAAATACTGTACACTTTCACAACTCAGAGATGCGGAGCAGGAATTCGACTTGCAGTGGGTCCGCCTGGGCGAAAATGCGAAAATTGTCCACCAGACAATCGGCGAGAGCGGTATTCGGGCATCAAGCGGGGTTTCCATTGTGGGTATTGTGCGTGACGGAAAGCTTACCGCCAATCCGGACGCCGGCTTCCGCTTATTGCCGGATGATCTGGTCGCCATTATCGGGAAAGCGGAATCCCGTCAGGACTTTTGTAAATCGGCTTCCGATCTGCCTGACAGTGACTGCCGCTTGGATCCCGGACAGAAGCCGGATCCAACGGCACTGACATGAAATGTTGATAAGCGGATCGATGAGCAAGGGGTATTCCAGTTTGAAATACAGGAGTGGTAAAGAACGACACGGCGGTTCGAGAGCGGTTTTTGGGATTGGGTCGACGGGTTATTTGATCATGCGGATTTTCTGGGTATTGACCGGTTGCCTGCAGATTGTTCTTCCGGCGCATGGCGGCCTGGTTCCTGAGCGCATTGTTTCCCTGTCTCCCAATGTGACCGAGATCGTGTTCGCCCTCGGCGCCGGTGACCGCCTGGTTGCCGTATCAAGGTATTGTGATTATCCCCGGGAGGTGTCCAGGCTGCCCCGGGCCGGTGGATTTGTCGATCCCGATTATGAAGCGATCGTCACTTTACAGCCGGACCTGGTCATCATGCTAGACTCCCACGATGCCGTTGCGATTGAATTGAAAAAGCTTGGTATCGCTACGCTGAAGGTTCCGCACCGAAGCGTAGCGGATGTGCATCGCGCGGTTCGGATGATCGGTGACGTTTGCGGGGCTTCCGCCCGGGCGGATTCATTGATCAGCCGGCTCAAACACCGCACACGGATCGTGAGCCGGGCGGTATCGGGGCTGCCGCGGCCGCGGGTACTGCTCAGCATCGGCCGATCGACTTCATCGGGGCAAATCGGGGCCGTTTACGTGGCGGGCCGAGACGGGTTTTTCGACCGCCTTATTGAACTGGCCGGCGGGCGGAATGTCTGCCGGGAAGCACGCGTGGCTTTTCCACGGGTTTCGCCCGAAGGCGTGATGCGCCTGAATCCCGATGTCATCGTGGACCTGGTCAATATCCAGGGAGAAAAAAATCTGTCCGAGAATGAATTGAGCGGTCAATGGCAGGCGCTCGACGGGGTATCTGCTGTTCAGAACGGTCGTGTGCACATCCTCACCGATACCCGGCCCCTGCGTCCCGGACCGCGTTACGTGGAATTCCTTTGTCAACTGGCAAAACGGCTTCACCCGCAGGCGGATATCCCGGTGAGCATGCCATGAATCCTCCGGCCCTGCGGATTGAATCGCTGGCTTTTTCGGTGGACGGAAAATCCATCCTGAGCAACGTTGACGTAACCATGAAGGCGGGCGAGAAATGGTCGGTTATCGGTGCCAACGGCGCGGGGAAATCCACCCTGCTCAAGTGCCTGATACGCGTGCATACGGGCTGGACGGGGAAAATCGAGCTGTTCGGGCGCAGTCTGCGGCACTATTCCCAGCGGGAGCTGGCCCGCAAAACGGCCTACGTACCCCAGCCCGGTGAGGATCAGCGCTTTCCCTTCACCGCCCGTCAGTTTGTGGCCATGGGGCGTTATGCATATGCCGGCTTTTTTGGGTCGTCCGGCGCGGGTGACGGGGCTGCGGTCGACCTGGCCATGCGCCAGGCCCGCGTGCTGGAATTTGCCGACCGTACCCTGGACACACTGAGCGGGGGCGAACGCCAGAAAGTGTTTATCGCCGCCGCGCTGGCGCAACAGGGAGATATCCTGCTGCTGGATGAGCCCACGACTTTTCTGGATTACCGACATCAGGTCGAGGTGTCCCGCATTCTGGATGAGATCAACCGCCAAAACGGCACAACCATTATCATGGTCACCCATGATGTCAACGCCGCCGTCCTTACGGGCGGCAAGGTGCTGGCATTGAAGCAGGGTCGACCCGTCTGGATCGGGCCCGCCGCCGAGCTGGCCGGCGCAGGCAAGTTGACGGAAATTTTTGACGCTTCTTTCCGGTTTATTGAGGATCCACTGAGCGGTCGCCGCCTGGTTGTGCCCATGGAAGGCAACCGATGAAGGGCCCGCGTGTATTGATCATTTTTGCCCTGGGCTCGCTGGTGATCCTGCTGGCGGCCCCCATGATCGGTGGCGGGGTGAGCCTGGACGCGGTGCTCCACCCGGTTCCCGGCGATCCGTCAGGGGTGATCTTCTGGCGCATCCGCCTGCCGCGGGTGTTGCTGGGATGGATTGCCGGTGCCGGCCTGGCCGTGGCCGGAATGGTGTTCCAGGCGGTTTTCCGCAATTCCCTGGCCACTCCATTTACCCTTGGCGTATCCGCCGGTGCATCACTGGGAGCCGCGCTGGGAATGCGCCTGGGCCTGGGCGGACTGATCCTGGGGTTTTCCGTCTTGAACCTGGGAGCGATGATGGGTGCGCTGGCGGCCATCGGCCTGGTGTACGGTTTGACCCGCTTGCGGCGCAACTGCTCCACCTCGACCATGTTGCTGGCCGGAGTGGCGGTCAATTTCCTTTTTGCCGCCCTGATCCTGCTGATCCAGTACTCGGTGGATTTTTACGATACTTTCCGCATTCTGCGCTGGCTGATGGGCGGGCTGGAGATGGTGGGATATGCCGCGCCGTTGCAGGCATTGGTCTTGGTGGTTCCGGTCATAGCGGTTCTGGCGATCCTTTCTTTTGAACTGAATCTGCTGGCCATCGGCGATGAACTGGCGATCAGCCGGGGAATGAATGTCGTGCGCGTGCGCACGGCATTGTTTTTCCTGGTGTCGTTGATGGTCGGAGTACTGGTAGCCCTGTGCGGCCCGATCGGATTCGTGGGCCTGATCTGTCCGCATATCTGTCGTCTGATCGTAGGCGCGGATCATCGCCGGCTGCTGTTCGCCTGTATGTGGTTCGGGGGAGCTTTTCTGGTTGTCTGCGATACGGCGGCACGAACGCTCTTTGCCCCCACGGAATTACCGGTCGGTATCTTTACCAGCCTGCTGGGAGGCCCGTTCTTTCTCTGGTTGTTGTTGAAACCCTCAAGGGGAGAAAAACCCGTATAATCATGCGGTGACGCGGAATGTCCGGATTGGGAGAAATCACATGCACAATGAAGACACAGAAGTGATCGAGAACATTGAATCATCTGTCGGTGACGGTTACGTCCATGTTTATACCGGTGACGGTAAGGGAAAGACAACGGCCGCGATCGGCCTGGCTCTGAGAGCGGCGGGAGCGGGTTTACGCGTGTTTATCGCTCAGTTCATCAAGTCCGGCCGTTACTCCGAGATCATTGCGCTGGAAAGCTGCACCGACAGGATCGTCACGCGCCAGTACGGAAGCGGATGCTGGTTGAGGGGAAAACCTTCAGCGGAAGATGTCCGCCTGGCCGAGGCAGGATTGGCCGAGGTGTGGCGGATTATCCGTCGCCGCGATTTCCAGGTGGTGATCCTGGACGAGGCCTGCGTGGCCGCCTGGTTCAACGTATTGAAAGTCGACGAATTGCTGGAGCTGATCGAAAGCAAACCCCGGGGGGTGGAACTGATTTTTACCGGGCGCAAGGCGGATCCGCGCCTGATTGAAAAGGCCGACCTGGTGACGGAGATGCGGGAAGTTAAGCATTATTATCAGCAAGGAATCGAAGCGCGCCGGGGAATTGAGAGTTGATAAAAAGAGTTGGAAAGTTGGAGAGTTGGAGAGTTGGAGAGTTGGAGAGTTGGAGAGTTG
>OBLN01000527.1_pt1 | contig 13817 bp, 13 predicted proteins | sample 1519301 | NCBI WGS metagenome assembly OBLN01 (sample SAMEA2452533, study PRJEB22499) | sediment metagenome | reverse complement strand
TCAGTGAGAGCACCCTTACAAGTCAATGCTCATATAAAAGGATTGTGGATGAACATGCAAACACAACGAGTCACACCATAATAAGACTTGAGAAGTATACGGAAGTGTTTTATAACATAAACTACAAGCCGGAATGATTAACATGAATCCAACTGTAGAACTGAGGGATCGCTTTTTACAGCGATAAACCGCTTATAAACACACACAAGACTATTTTTGACACGACACTGCGTGACGGTGAACAAACACCTGGCGTATCACTAACCAACGAGCAAAAACTCAAGATTGCCCGACAACTGGACAAACTTGGTGTTGACGTGCTCGAAGCTGGTTTCCCGGTCTCTTCGGATGGCGAAAGGCAGAATGTAAGAGCCATAGCCAATGAAGGTCTGAGTCTAGATGTCTGTGGTCTTGCCCGCGTCCTTACAAAAGATCTGGACGCCTGCATAGATTGTAATGTTGATATGATACATACATTTGTATCAACTTCCGACATCCAGAGGATACACACTATTAAGAAGAGCAGGGAAGAGGTTGTCACCATGGCAGTAAATGCCGTGGAATATATTAAGGACCACGGCGCAAAATGCATGTTTTCAGCCATGGATGCCACCAGGACCGACCTTGACTACCTGATAGAGGTATACAAAGCCGTAGAAGGAGCAGGGTGCGACATAATAAATGTACCCGATACCGTAGGCATAATGGCACCTTCCTCAATGTATCAGCTCATAAAGAACATCAACAACGAAGTGAACATACCAATTGATGTCCATTGTCACAACGACTTTGGAATTGCCGTTGCAAACAGCCTCATGGCAGCAGAAGCTGGTGCCAGCCAGATACAGGTAACAATTAATGGTATTGGAGAACGTGCCGGTAATGCAAACCTCGCAGAAGTAGTGATGTGCCTGCATTCCATATACGGTGCAAAGACCAATATCAATACAGAATACCTGCTTGAAACCGCAAAGATGGTTGAGAATTTCACAGGCATACACATGCCGGCAAACACCCCCATCGTCGGTGACAACGCATTCGCCCATGAGTCAGGCATACACACCCACGGAGTTCTTGAAAAATCCGATACTTTCGAACCCGGCATAATGACCCCTGAAATGGTCGGTCATAAGCGCCGCATAGTGATAGGCAAACATGCTGGAAAACATGCCGTCAAGAAATCACTGGAAGACATGGGTATCGAAACCACCGAAGAACAACTTGATGAGATACTTATCAGGATCAAGGATATAGCGAACAAGGGCAAGCGCATATGTGATGCAGACCTTCATGCTGTGGCATCTGCCGTCCTTGGAAGGAACCTCGGGAACGAGACCATAATCCTGAAAGAATTCTCAGTCATGACAGGTAACCTTACAACACCAACAGCCGTAGTAAGGGCAAAGATCGGTGACCAGGAAGCTGTTGCCTCCAACTTTGGAGTTGGGCCGATAGACGCTGCCCTTAAAGCAGTGGAACTTATGATCGGCGGATACACCAAGGTAAAAGTGCGTGATTTCAGTCTGGAAGCAATTACAGGCGGAAGTGATGCCCTTGCAGAAGTAACCATCTCCGTAGAGGACGAAGACGGACGTGTGGTCAGCGCACAATCAGCAAGTGCAGATATTGCCACGGCATCCGTGGACGCGCTCATAACAGCCATCAATATACTTCTCGAAAAGAAGAAGCTGTGGAGCATGGAATAAACAAATATAAGGACCGTATGCTCACGGTTCTTCACTTATTTTTTTATTTTCAATTCATTTTCGAAACACTTTTCTTTGAACCAATCCATAGGACAGGTTCATATCTATATAATAAGACCAGAATTGAATACATATGAATTATGAAGTAATAGACTCTCATTGCCATCTCGATTTTCCAAAATTCAACAAGGATCGGCATGAGACAATTGAGAGAGCAAGAAAGAGCGGCGTAGTTGAGATGATAAACTCCGGCATAGACTACAAAACAAATGCTGATTCCCTTGAACTCGCCAAAAAATATGACTTCATACATGCCACACTCGGACTCAGTCCCCAGATGGTGCCTGATGCAACTGATGATAAAATCAATCAGATACTGTCGCAGATGGAACGCAACATTGACAAAGCCATAGGAATTGGTGAAGCCGGGCTTGATTTTTATTATTGCACCACAGATGCCGGAAGGAAAAAGCAGGAAGATGTATTCAGAAGGGTCATTGAAATTGCAGACAGATACAACAAGACCCTGGTAATACACGGCAGAGATGGCGAAGACCTTGCACTTGAAATGACAAAAGACCTTGGCAGGGTTGTCTTTCATTGTTACGGCGGCTCACTTGAAACCATGCAGAACATAATTGATGCAGGGCACTACATATCAGTTCCAACCCTTGTCTGCTTCTCAGAACACCATAAAGCGATCGCAAAGGATCTGCCTCTTGAGAATATGCTCATAGAGACAGACAGCCCGTACCTTTCCCCAAGAAAAGGACGGAATGAACCGGCGTTTGTTCGTGATTCTGTTCCGGTGATTGCACATCTCAAATACATCGATGAATCTGAAATAGCATTGGCGACAATGAAAAATACCCGCAGGGCATTTGAGCTCTAAATCCCATTCTTTTCTAAGGAGAATATACATGCAGGTCAAACATTTCAACACCGGCCTTTACGATGCCAACTCATATCTCATCAATGGAAAGATCCTGGTAGACACAGGAATGAATACAGAAGGATTGGTTGCAGAGATCAGGAAAAACATAGACATAAAAGATCTTGAACTTATCATACTTACCCATTGTCACTACGACCACACAGCATCAGCACTGGAGATTGCACACATGAGTGGCGCAAAAATAGCGATTCATAAGGATGATGCCGCTTTGCTGAAAAATGACAACGTGAGCGCTGCCGCATTATTCGGATACAGAGCACCATCCATTGAACCTGATATACTGCTCAATGAAGGTGACAGGATACCCATAGGCAACAATGAAGAACTGGAAGTCATCCACACACCAGGACACACGCCCGGAGGGATCTGCCTGTATGAAGCAAATTCAAAAAGCCTTTTTTCCGGAGATACGGTATTCCCCAACGGAAGCATAGGACGCACGGATTTTGAGGGCGGCAACCGTTCACAATTGACCGAATCGATCAACAAGCTTGTACAGCTTGATGTTAAGACGCTTTACCCCGGGCATGGGGAAGTAACATCAAATGACGTGAACAAACAGATAGGATTCTCCCTCCGCATGTCTAAAAGTATATTATAAGGATGCATTATGAAACATAATAAAAAGAGCAAAAAAGCTGATTTCTCAAAGTTCCTCCCGATGAGCCTTGAAGAGGCCAGGCAGAAAGGATGGGACGAACTTGACATTATCATTGTCACCGGAGATGCCTATGTTGACCACCCCGGTTTTGGAACAAGCATTATAGGCAGGGTGCTTGAAGATGCAGGATACAGAGTAGGAGTTATTGCTCAACCAAAATGGGAGGACGCAGAGGACTTCAAAAAACTTGGCAAACCACGCCTGTTCTTTGCCATTAGTGCTGGAAATACAGACTCAATGGTCAGCAATTACACACCATCAAAGAGATTGAGGCATGATGACACATACTCCCCCGGAAATAAGGCAGGACTTCGACCAAACAGGGCAACCATCGTTTACTCCAATCGCCTGAAAGAAGCATACCCGGACACACCCAGAGTGATTGGTGGCATTGAAGCATCCCTTCGCCGCTTTTCACAATATGACTACTGGTCCGACAAAGTGCGCCAGTCCATCCTTGCAGATGCACCTGCTGACCTTATTGTTTATGGCATGGGAGAACTCCAGATACTTGAGATAGCAGACAAGCTCAACAAAGGTATCCCTGTCTCAGACATCACTGATATCGAGGGAACCGTCTGGAAGACAGATATCAAAACGTGGAAAGAGAAACATGAAGAACTCCTGAAGGACCGCATAGAGATTCCAGCATATATTGAGGTTTCAAAGAACAAGGAACTCTATGCAAAGGCATTCAAAATGGTCTTTGAGGAACAGGACCACATACGCGGCCACGGCATAATACAGGTTCATCCAAAAACCGTGGTAATCCAGAACAAGCCCATGCGACCACTTACACAGGAGGAACTGGACCACGTATACGAACTTCCATTCACACGAGAAACACACCCTTCATACGAGGAGGTCGTCCCCGCCCTTGATCTCGTTAAATTCTCAATCAACACCCACAGAGGTTGTTTTGGAGCATGCTCTTTCTGTGCCATTGCCCTGCACCAGGGAAGAATGATACGCAGCAGAAGTATAGAGTCCATACTAAGGGAAGCCGAAGGTTTCAGGGATATCAACGGATTCAAAGGTACCATCAACGGACTTGGCGGACCGTCTGCCAACATGTATGGAATGGACTGCAAGAACTGGAATGAAAAGGGAGTATGCAAGGATAAGATCTGTATTTACCCCAAGGCCTGTCCTTCCCTTGACACCAGCCACAAGAAACTCATAGAACTCATGCGCAGGCTCAGAGAACTGCCCGGCATTTCAAAGGTCTTCGTAGGTTACGGAGTAAGGTATGACCTTGCTCTGCTTGATGAAGAGTACATGGAGGAGCTATGCGCCCACCACGTCAGTGGACAGCTAAAGGTTGCACCCGAGCACTATTGTGACAATGTGACCGATGTCATGAAAAAACCTGACAGGGAAGTCTTTGAGAGATTTGAGCAGAAGTACAAGGAAATTAACAAGAAACTTGGCAAGGACCAGTACCTTGTGGCATTCCTTATGTCAAGCCACCCCGGATGCACACTTAATGACATGATCGAAACTGCAGAATACATAAGAGACACCGGAAGATATACCAGACAGGTCCAGGACTTCACACCTACCCCCATGACATCTGCAACATGCATGTTCCACACAGGAATTGACCCTTTCACCGGGAAGAAAATTTACGTTGCCACCTCTCAAAAAGAAAAGAGCATCCAGAGGGCAATGTTGCACTATAAGGAGCCTGCAAACTATAATCTTGTCTACGAAGGACTGAAACGTGCCAACAGGCTTGACCTTGTCGGAAATTCATGGAATTGCCTCATAGGGCGGAAGAAGAGAGGAAATAACGGTTGGTAACTTTCAGGATAAAATCGTTACCTTTTTAATATAGATACGTTAACTGTATTTCAAACGTATATTATTTTATGGAAAATGTGAGTTATACACATGAAATACAAGTTACTAATCTCAGGCCTACTAATATTTGTTATACAGGCATCTTTTGTGATGGCCAGTCCGGTCATAAGTATCGATGATAGTATTAATAAGAATATTTTTTACTCATGTTCATACACAAATCCAGATAGCATTGAGGCTCATCAAATAGTTGTGTATAATGAAGATGGCGAGCATACCCAGATACAGATCAATTACAGGCTGACACCACGAACAACCAACAGCCCTGATGGAAAGTATAGTGTCTACAAAAAAGCACTGGATGCGGCAAATGGTGTCGGGATCGAGGACTTTGTCATAAATGACACCGCAAACGGAACTGAAACAAACATCAAGAATATAATTACTATGGGCTACTACCCGGTTGCTTTTTCTCCTGACAGCAAGATGTATGCCGCACCAAGGATCATTTTCTTTGAGGATTGCAGGAACGGCCAATATGCTATCGATATTTGCTCAGTCCAAAATAACTCTGTACTCCACAGAGAACTGACTCCTTTCTACAAAGAGAACACAAAGGACACACCTATGGACTGGGATCGATCGGCTATTTATGGAGTTTACTGGTCCGAAGATGGTTCTTCGATCATATACGAAGCCCTTGGAGCTGACGTCGATGGTGGGACATACCCAACATATCTCATCAGCAAGAGACTTAATCTCAACTATGCAGAACTCCAAAAAATGAATGGATATGATGAACCGGAATTGAAAAGCACCCCAGAAGACACACAAGACAGCGAAGATAATACCCCTGATCTCCCAATTCCGGGATTTGGAGTAATTGGCGGAGTAATTGCCCTGGCTTTGAACAGGAAAATGAAAAGAGCATGAAATATGCTCTTACTCCTTCCAAAAAGGAGTCTAACTCTGAAAATAGAAACTAAAATGGCTACCCCATAGCCATTTCCAGCAAGTCGATTATATCCAGTACTTCAACCCGCGGGCCGCCACGTTTGAGATTTGTGCGGCACAATGGACAGGCAGTTACCAGATAATCCACATCTTTTGGAATTTCCTCGACCCTGTTCTTTGAGATCTCAAGGGAAAGTTCAGGATAACCTTTGAGTACTCCACCACCTGCTCCGCAGCATTTGGACTTTTCCCTGTTGCTCTTCATTTCCTCAAGGTAACAGATGGATTTTATGATCTGCCTTGGAGCATCGAATACTCCGTTGCACCTTCCAAGGTGGCATGGGTCATGATAAGTGACTTTCATATCCAGTTTCTTCAGGTCCATCTCAGCCAGTCGGTCTGCAAGGAACTCGGTAACGTGGACAACGTTCAGGTCCCCAGGATAATCATTCTTAAGTGCGGTATAACATCCTGCACATCCAGTGATAACTGTGTGAGCACCTGTCTTTTTGATCTGCTCCAGATTCTTAGACATCAGGCTTGACGGATCAGACCCGGTCCTTAAGAGCGGGGAACCACAGCATACTTCATCCTGTAGTGCAGTGACACCGAACCTCTTCAGCAGATCGAATGTCCTCTTCGTGAGTTCAGGATATCTGTATGAACCCAGACAACCTGCGAAAAAGACATAATCTGCCTTTTCAGTGACATCCTTTTTAGAGTCACCAATCCATGCCATCCTCTCTGTAGTCTCTCCAAGAGGATTTCCTTTTTTAAGGGCTTCAGTACGAATGAGCTTCTGGGCATCGGTCATCTTGCCCTGAAGCACAAGCTGGTGCCTTACATTCTCTACCACCTTGACAGGGGATGCTCCGGAAGGACACATCTGTTCACAAAGTCCGCATGTGGTACAGGTGTTCAGACTATCAAAAACACCTTCATCGGCTTCCACACCCTGCGAGATACTATGAGCCACCAGCATGCGGCCACGGGGACTGGCTGATTCCCAGCCAATAACATCAAAGACCGGACACACTGAGCGGCATGTTCCGCAACGTACACATTTCAGTATTGAACGCAGATCAGATTCGTTCATTTTCAGACCCCCATTTTCCCGGGATTAAGTATCCCCTTCGGGTCAAGAGCCTTCTTTATCAATATCATTACATCAAGGGCCTTACCAAGCTCAAGTCCGAGATAATCCGCCCTGGCACTGCCAACTCCATGCTCAGCTGTAACAGTTCCACCAATGCTGATGGCTGTGCGGTGTATCTTGTCTGCGGCCTTGTTCAGTTTGTCCCATTGGGTGTCATCAAGCACATCAATGCACATTCCTGTGTGAAGATTTCCGTCACCTATGTGCCCATAGGTCATGATCGGCAGATCAAACTCTTCAGAGATCTCACGTACCTTATGCAACATTCCGGGAAGCTCCTTTATAGGAACACCGATGTCTTCGCCCACATAAACACGGGTACGAAGCGGGTCTAGCCGGGAAACTGCAGCCCCAACAAGTCTTCTTGCAGCCCATATCTCATCCCTTTCCTTCTTATCCGAAGCTGCCCGGATGCTTGTTGCAAGGGAACTGCACACATCCCTTATCATTTCTATACCTTCACGAACACTGTTTTCAGTACCATCCACCTCAAACATAAGGATAGCACCTGCCTTTGGAAGGCCAACGTTCGGGTCGTATGTGTTTATAGCCTCTATTATGTTCCTGTCGAGGATCTCACATGCAGATGGAACTATTCCGGAGGACAGAACCTTGACAACTGCCTTGCCGGCAAGTTCAGGATTATCGAAAGATGCAAGCAGGACTGAACGTTCTTTTGGCAACGCCCTGACCTTCAGTGTTGCCTTTGTTATAATACCAAGAGTTCCTTCAGAACCCACAAACAGATCTGTTAATGAATAACCTGCAACTGATTTGGAGGTTTTTGAACCGGAGTTTATCACAGTACCGTCTGCCAGTACAACTTCAAGTCCAAGCACATAATTCCTGGTCGTGCCATATTTGATGGAACGCATTCCACTTCCGTTATTGGCAATAAGTCCGCCAAGTGTGCACATTGCAGAACTTCCCGGGTCCGGAGGGAAGAAAAAACCATACGGTTCAAGCGCTTCGTTCAATTTCTCCTGAACAATTCCCGGCTCAATTGTAACCTGAAGATTATCGAGATCCATCTCAAGGATTCTGTTCATAGATGACATATCAAGCACAATGCCACCCTCAACGGGTACTGCTCCCCCGGCCAGACCCGTACCTGCGCCTCTTGCAGTCACAGGAATTTCTTTCTCATTAGCAAGACTGACTATCTTTGAAATCTGTTCAGTACTTGCGGGCCTGACAACAAAGTCAGGCATGCCCCTTATCTGGGAAGCATCACATGAATAACAATAAAGCTCTGCAGTAGACGTGGAAATTCTTTCATTTCCCACAATATCCTGCAAATCTGTGAGTAAATCGGATTTTTGCATGGAATCGTTTTTTAAGAGAGATAGTACGATTTATACTTTTTGGTAAAGGCAAACATTTACATCTGACTACACCTATTAGACAGCAATGACACGATACTTTGAGGTACAGCAACGAGATGGTGCTGCAAGGATAGGGAAACTTCTTCTGAAGGAAACTATCCAGACACCTTTCATACTAGATACAAGAAGCCTTAGTTCCCCTGACAGCCCGATAATAGACGGCGGCTCTCTCTGGAAATACAGTGACCTGAAGGAAAGTAAAGAATATTTCCAGGAAATAAGACAAGCCGCCGGAGAAGACGTCTTAATAATACTTCCTCATCAGGATCTTACACCTGATGCCCCGCAGGACCTTGCACTAAAACTTGCAGAAAGGTCAGAAATAGAAACAACCGGAGCTACAGGAAGCATTTATATTGCCGGACAGAAGAAAATAAAGCAAACTGACCTCTATGTTATGGAGGGTGCAGGGTGTTTTGAGAACAATGCAAGACGTATTCTCACCACACTTATTGAGATGAAAAATGAGATCGCACCTGATACGGCAGTCTATGCACCCAATATCTGTACCCCCGAGAATCTTGCAATGCTGGTCTACCTTGGAATTGATATCTTTGACAATACAAAGGCCATAGTTGCTGCACACAACGACATTTACCTTACCACTGCAGGACAATTCTATCTTGATTCACTGGCAGAACTACCATGCAGGTGCAGTGCCTGTTCATCAACAGATGCAAAAGGGCTTATGGAAATGGACAAAAAGAGCCGTGCTTCAATTATGGAAAAGCACAACATCAATTCCATGGAAGCTGAAGCAGCTCTTGTAAGAGAGAAAATACGTTCAGGAATGCTTCGTGAATACATAGAGGGGCAATGCAGAGTACGACCCTGGCTTACTGCCCTGATGCGACTCATGGATGCAGAGTACAACTATATGGAAAGCAAAAGCCCCATAGCAAGGAACAACGGACTCATTGCTACCTGCGGGGAATCCCAGAACAGGGCTGAGATCGTCAGATTTGCCAGGAGGATACAGGAAAGGTACACTCCACCGGAAAAAGACATACTACTACTCCTGCCATGCTCTGCAAAGAAGCCATATTCCACATCCAACTCCCACTGGAGATTTATCAATGCTCTTGCAAAGAGCCGTAAATTTGTCCATGAGGTCATAATCACATCACCTCTTGGAATAGTCCCAAGGGAACTTGAATTGACATACCCTGCGTCACACTATGACACAACAGTGACCGGATACTGGGATGCGGAAGAAAAAGAATGGGTAGCATCATGTCTTGAAAAATACCTGTCGCAACACCAATATACATCAATTGTTGCACATGTTGAGGATGCTTACCGCCAGATATGCGAAATTGTGGCAGAAAAACTTGGCATAGATATCACATATACAAGCCGTGGCAATGTGACCTCGCCTGAATCGCTGAGGAGTTTAAGTGAAACAATGTCAGGACTTTGCACCGGAAGAAAACGAGGTCATGAGCAGACCCAGAAAGACCTCATGAAAGCTGTTGCAGATTACCAGTTTGGAAAAGGATGCGGACAGATACTGGTACCTGAAGAGTCAACCATCAAAGGACCCTTCCCCAAGCACCAGGTATTCGTTGGTAAGAAGCAACTTACCACATTGATCCCTCAATACGGCACCCTGGCAATTACCATTGAAGGCGTGAAAGCTATGATGGATCAGGGTAAATATATTGTAAAGATAGATGACTTCGTCCCCCGTGGCTCACTTCTGGCTCCCGGGGTAATTGATGCAGATCCATTGATAAGGCCAACCGATGAAGTACTCATCTGTGGAAAGAATGCAATTGCAGTTGGAAGAGCGGTCATGAGCGGAGATGAGATGAGAAAAGCCACTCGAGGAGTGGCGGTAGATTTGCGCCATGTTAAAAAAATAGAATAAACCATTTGTGGTTTAAAGAAAAATGATAGTAAGAAACTTTGAGCCTTCTGATTTTGAGGAGGTTCTGGAAATAGAGTCAGAAGCATTTTCGGAACATAATCCGTTCCTGTACATGAACTTCTATGAAATGAACAGTGAAGGATTCCTTGTTGCCGAGTACAATGGGTATATAGTAGGTTTTGTTGTAGGATATAAACTATCCGACAATGAAGGAAGGATATTCTCACTTGCAGTGAGGGATGGGTTCAGAAGCATGGGCATTGGAACCATGCTTATGAATGCCATTCTTCCCGTATTTATGACCAAGTTCCTGCATTATGCAAGCCTGGAAGTAAGAATTTCCAATATCAGGGCGCAGGAATTTTACAAACGCATGGATTTTATCCCCTGCTGGGTAGAGCATGGCTACTATTCTGATGGAGAAGATGGGATCATTATGAAAAAACGTCTTACTCCATTTACATCTGCTTTCCTGAATGACTCAAATAAACCCGTGTTCCCAGGGAAGAAGCATTCTTTCAGACTTCGGGATTATATCTAATTCGTATTTGCCAGCCGCCCGCTTGCACGTGAAGCGAGTTCCTGCATCCTCTCAGAAGTCCTGCCTATACCGGATATGTCATCCTGTGATAATGCAGTAGCTATATCATTCCCAAGTACGAAGATAGCATGTTTGTGTTCGGCCTTACTTCTGTGAACGTGTAAAGGACTTATGGATAACGAATCATATTCGTTGAAAGATTCATCTATCCCCATGTGTTCAAAATGCCTTTTTATTTGCGCCATCAATGTGTGCAAATGTATCAATTCATCTTTATGCATACCAACCAACCTATCTATAAATTAAATCGCTTTTGCTATTTTGTGCACTGTTTAAATAATGCACTAATGCTAGTTGGTTAATTTCAAAATAAAGGCATTTCCCAAGGAAACCATTTCCGTAAGATGAGAATATAAAGTTTTCTGTTTAATTACAATGATTAAACATGAAGAATATCCATAATTTCACGTAAATAAAAATACAACTGCTAAAAAGAAAAATAATAGTTAACAAAAGATAAATATACTGTGCGCACGCACAGTATCCAAAATTATAAAGATGCAGCAGTAAATACTTTGACAGATGCAGGCCTCTTGGTAACACTACCTACCTTTGCACCGATCAAACGCTCGATACCTTTATCTGCAGCGATGTCAAGAATCCTTTGGGTAACGACACCATCAAAAACAACTGTCTTTACTTCATCCGTGTAATCCTTGAGAGTACTGACAAGGTCACGAACTGCTGTTTCATTGACAACATTATCCCCGCCATCAAGGAAACGTGCACTGAACGTGCCTAGGAGGTCATCTGCATGAGATTTGAATCTCTTGTTCTCAGGAGATGATGGGACCTTTGCCTTCTGAGCAACAACTGGCTCCTTCTTTACTTCCTGTGATTCTGCTTTCGGCCTTGTATCTCTTTCACGAGTATCCCTTCCACGAGTATCCCGCTCACGAGTGTCTCTTTCACGGGTGTCCCGTTCACGTGGCTCCCTGGAAGGCCTCTTGACCTTTGAAGCAACAACACGTGTGGCCTCAGGAGCAGGCCTCCTTTCCTTACGCTGGGGAAGACGTGGAGCACGAGCAGTATCAGTAGGAGAGCCCTGGTCCTTGACAACATATTTGTCAATGACCTGTTCAACAGGAACTTTCTGCCTGAGAGCCCTTACGATCTCTTTCTGCACGAGATCCTCAACACTCTTGCCATCAGGTGCCCTTGCGATAAAGTCGATATTTGCAACCTGTACCAGTTCCTTTATGATAAGTTCTCCTCCACGGTCACCATCTGTGAAAGCAGTCACCGTATCCTTCTTCTTTGTTAGTTCAGCAACCTCAGGAGGAACATTGGTACCACCTACGCAAATAGTATTCTTGATACCGTATTTCAACAGGTTCAGGACATCTGCACGACCCTCTACAACAACAATTGCATCAGAGTCAAAAACTGCCGGACCACATGGTATCTTGTTCTTTCCGAAGTACTGCATTTCTTCAACCCTTACGGATTGGCGTACTTCATCAGCAATCTCCTGGGACTCCGGAAGATTCTCATCGAACATGCCTGTGAAAATGAACTTTGCCCTTTCGATGATCTGCTGGCGTTTTGTCGCCCTTACATCTTCTATATGAGTGATCTCGATCTTTGCACTGCAAGGCCCGACCCGGTCTATGGTTTCCAGTGATGCGGCCAGGATCGAAGTCTCAACTTTGTCGAGGCTAGAAGGAATCAGGATGGTACCCCTGGTCTTACCAGCTTTTGCATTGACAACGACCTCTATCCTTCCTATCCTTCCTGTCTTCTGAAGGTCGCGAAGGTCAAGGTCAGAACCAAGCAAACCCTCTGTCTGGCCAAAAATAGCTCCTACTATGTCCGGACGTTCTATTATTCCATCTGCGACTATCTTAGAATGAATTATATATTTAGTAGTATCTGCATTTTGCATGATGATTCTCCGAATTTATATTGTAATGATGATACCAGAACAATTCGGAATACAAAAATAGTGAATCGGTAATAACTACCCAGACTTCGTCATCATGTCGAAAGGCTTTAAAGATGAAACTAGAAATTCAACGAATAAACATGAAGAATTCCACTTAATCGAAACCAACGCCAAGCTAACAACAGCAGTAATTGTACACCCCACACATGATGCAGGCATGCTACTCACACTGTTTTGGGCAGTGGTCAATAAGCAGTATTTCCAAATCCCTCATTGAATACTTGCAGCTTTTGACCTGTTAAGCATCTTTTTATGATTTAATGAATACCTAATCGGTAGATGATTCATATTGAATCTGTAGTGATTGCGAATGACTGAACTATATTTGTATTGTTGAAAGATACCTTTGTTCGTAGTATCTGTATTATCTTGTTTTAAATAATAATGCAATCATAATGATGATTACGTTAAGTAATATAATTCAAAGTTTTATAAACTTATGGGTCGATATTCTGATGAGTATTTAAAATAAAATCACAACTGCTTTTGATTTAGATACAAACTGCCCGGGGAATAGAATTAATATCCAGACAAGCTTTTTAGAAGAATATGAGAGAAAAAAATATGCACACTGACAAAAAAGTTATTATAATCGGAGGAGGAGCGGCAGGGATGGCTGTAGCTACAAGCCTTACCCGCCACAGCAAATACTCTGTGACAGTATTCTCTGAAGACAAACACACAGCATATAGTCAGTGTGGGATGCCTTTTGTCATTGGAGGGCAGATCAAGGATTTGCGTAGGTGGTACCAATGTTCCTCCTGAGGTTGCTGAACTAACA
>OBLN01000526.1_pt1 | contig 13821 bp, 13 predicted proteins | sample 1519301 | NCBI WGS metagenome assembly OBLN01 (sample SAMEA2452533, study PRJEB22499) | sediment metagenome | reverse complement strand
GATTTTCATCAAAGGTGGAGAGGGATACTGATTTGCTGGTTCTTTCACCATCGTCTTTGCAGAAAATTGGAGATACTGCTTTTGTAGGCAGATCGGTTTCCTTTGAACTAATGAATTCATTTGGCGTGAAGATCACCGGAGCAGTTGAGGGTGGACCCATGATAATTCATAATGGGAGACCGGTCACTGATTATGAGCAGAACTACTACTCGGCATCGCTTCTGGATGTCAGAGCACCGAGAACGCTTGTTGGCATCAAAGAAACCGGAGGAGTAGTATTCATTGTTATCGATGGATACCAGCACAGTAGCTATGGCTTAACTTTCAAAGAGATGATAGAATTCTTTAAAGACAAGGGATTTGAATCTCTAATGTGTCTTGATGGCGGCAAATCATCGGTGATGTCTGTGAATGGCGAAATAATCAATTCTCCATCCTCGGGAGTTCCCTCTCTTCCCGTAATAATAACCGGGTCGCGTAAATAGATTGAAATAGATTTGGAGGTGGTCAGATATGGACAAGATTCCGATCGATGCCAAAAGAGACATTACACTCATTGGGCACCACGGGTCTGGTAAAACTCAAATTGTTGATGCCATGCTTTTCAATGCAAAGTTAATCGATCGAATAGGCATCCTGGCAACTGATTCTGAAGAAGTTGAAAAAGAGAAGAAAGCAAGTTTCTCTATGGGAGTCACAAGTTTACCCCATAACGACAGCAGAATCTATGTTATCGATACCCCTGGCATGTCGGATTTCTATGCGGAGACTGCAAGCGGCATCTTTGCGTCAGAGAATATTGTGGCGGTCATAAACTCAACAGCCGGGCTAGAGATACAGACCGAGAGGTTTGGGACAATCGCAAAAGAGCTTGGAAAAGGAGTAATTGCGTTCTTCAACATGATGGACAAGGAAAGAGCCGGCTATGAAGAGACCCTTACAGACGTCGCAGACACTTTTGAAAGAACTCCAGTCCTCGTTCAGCTACCGATAGGACGAGAAAACGACTTCAGAGGTCTAGTAGATCTTGTGAAGATGAGGGCATTTATTGTTGAAGACGGAGGAAGATGCAGTGAAGAAGATATCCCCGCGGATCTGCAGTCTTCTGCCGCAGAGGCAAGAACAAAAATGATTGAGGATATCGTCCAGAACGATGAAGAACTGATGATGAAGTATCTGGAGGGAGAAGAACTCTCGACCGAAGAACTGCTTTCAGCCTTCAGGAAGGCCTACCTGGCGAATGAAGTAATACCGGTCCTTCTAGGTTCGGCCGCTAAGAATATTGGAATTCAGCAGCTCCTGGAGTTCGTGATTGAAGTAGGGAGAAAACCTTCTGAGACTTCTGCGAAGCCGGCTAAACTTCTCTCTGGAGAAAGAATTGAAGTCAAGCCCACAGAAGAGGAACCTCTTGTGGCTTACATCTTTAAGTCTGTCGTTGATCCGTTCGTTGGGAAGCTTACTTTTATGAAGGTACTCTCCGGTACTCTGAAGCAGGGGGACTCCTTCGTTGTTGTCGATCAGGATTCCTCTGAGAAGGTTGGTCACGTCATGTTACCAGAGGGTACAAAGGAAATTGAGGTAGATGAGGCAACGGTTGGAGATATAGTCAAGCTGAGCAAACTGAAGAAAAGTGCCGCAGGAAACACTGTGGCTCACAAGGATAGACAGCTGACGCTTGAGCTTCCTTTGATGCCTGAACCGATGATTTCGAAGTCGATTCAGCCGAAATCAAAGGGAGACATAGATAAGATAAGCGGAGGTTTAGCAAGACTGGCTGAATCCGACCCGACTTTTAAGTGGGAAAATGATTAGAAAGGCTGAAGAAACTTTTCTCTGTAGATGTCGAAGTTGGAAAACCAAAGATTGCATACAGAGAGACTGTCAGGAAGACTGTTGAAGCTGAATATAAGCACAAGAAACAGACCGGGGGACATGGTCAGTATGGACATGTTCAGATAAAGATTGAGCCAAATGAGCGTGGCGGTGGTTTTGAGTTTATAGATAAAATCGTTGGTGGGGTTGTTCCAAAGAATTACATACCTGCTGTCGAGAAGGGTGTAGTTGAGGCAATGAAGAAGGGCGTGCTGGCTTCTTATCCAGTAGTCGATTCGAAAGTAACGCTATTCTACGGTTCTTACCATGATGTAGATTCTTCAGATATGTCTTTCCAGATAGCTGGCAGGCAGGCGTTCAAGAATGGCATGGGAGAAGCCAATCCCGTAATTCTTGAACCTTTGATGGATGTAGATGTCTTCGTTCCCGAAGAAGCGACAGGGGACATAATGGGTGAGATAACTTCTAGAAGGGGCAGACCAATGGGCATGGAACCTCAAGGGAAGGGTACTTCGAAAGTCGTTGCTCAGGTACCACTTGCGGAAATGCTTGATTTTGCAAACAAGTTAAGCTCCATAACCAGCGGGCGAGGTTACTTTACTATGAGATTCAATGGTTATCAGGAAACGCCGCCCGACGTCCAGCAGAAAATCATTTTGGAGAGACAAAGAGAGCTCGAAGAACAGCAGAAGTAGTAGCGAGACAGTCATTCAAGCGGGGGTTATCCCCCGCTTTCTTTTGAACGGTAGTTGAGTGATAAATGTCATAGACTTAAGACTTCAGAAACCTGGAGGGTAAAATGCATGTGGGTTACATGACATATCTGTTACGGCTATATGGGGTCGGTTCTCTGAAGGAGAAGCGTGCGGTAATTAGACCTCTAATCAGTGATCTCAGAAAAAACTTCAACGCTTCTGTCGTCGAAACCGGTAAACATGATTCGAAGAAGGAGGCGGAATTAACGGTAAGCATAGTTGCAAACGAGAGAGGTGAATTAGATTCACTCTTCCAATCGGTTTGGCAGCGCATTATCTGGAATGGCATTGAGATCATCGGAGAGAATGGAGAGATTTGGTGAGAAGTGGAGGTGAAAAATGAGAAAGGGAATTACTTTTGCAATACTTATTTTTCTTGCGGTTGTTTCGTTTTCCGAACAGCTTTATATTTTCAACGGATTCTCGATTTTGACGGGAGAGCTGACATTTGAGGGGGGAGTAGCTGTCATAGAAGTGCCGTTTGGGGTCCAGGTCTCTCCTGAGACTCTTTCGGTGCTGGATGTGCCGAAAAGCACCGTGATCAACTTCATTCCCGGTGATAGTGTTCAGTCACTATATGAGAAGAGCATCGGAAAGGAAATCAAGTACTTTTTTGACGATGGAAGAGTTGAAATGCTCGAAGTTATCTCCTCGTTTCCTGTCTTCAGAAATTCTTACGGAGAGATTCTTGTTAATCCAAAAGGTTCTCCTGTTTTCACCGGAGAATTCAATCCTAATGGTCAGTTTTTGCTAACCGCTCCCGATAGTTTCAATGGGCGTTCATCCTTTGCATACCAAATGAGAAACAACAGCTGGACCGTGAAGTACTCCCTGTCACTAGAAGATTTTATGATTACCGGTCTTATGGTCGTCTATTTGGAGTTTGATACTGAAGGCAACGTGACTCTGGTTTCTTCTAATCCAAGCTACGGCTATGCGATGAGAGAGATGGCAGCTAAGGCAGCAAATGAATCTTACTCAGTATCTCCCGCTACTTCCGATGCGGAAACTAGACTCTACGACATTTCTGTCCCGTTGAAACGCGGGACCAACCACATTGCTTTCCTCTGCGAGGTGTTTGCTGGAAAGAAGAGACTCGTGTTCAGAGCCAACAGAGGGGAAAGCGGCTTCTCCGGTGTCGATATAGATGTATCTTTGGACGAAGTACCGATTGATCTCCCATCTGGAAACATAGAGATCTGGAGTGGTTCAGTATATATTGGATCTGCTGGAATAGGCAACATAGCGGCTGGGGAAAGCATTACTCTGCAAAGCATCGCCAGATCGATCGAGATCACAGGTAGAAGGAGCTCAGTAACAACGAAAGTTGATTCCAGTCACAGATATTACAAAAACACGTATTATTTGAGAAACCTTTCAGAGGAAACAATAGATGTGGAAATCGAGGACTATCTTGGTCAAAACGCTGATCAGTTTCTCACAAACTTCGGAGGCAGATTCGAATATGTAAAGGAATCGGGAATTTGGTCTGCCACAATCTCAGTCAAACCAAATGAGACAGCGGAGGTTGAGATTGAATATCGAATACGATACGCTAATTGAAGTTGTCCGAGACAAAGCAAGAAAAATGTGTTCCGAAGAGAGACTGAAGCACGTTTTTGGAGTAGAAAGACTCGCAAGGAAGCTAAGCAGAATACACGGTATTGATTCTTCAAAGGCTGGGTTAGTCGCTGTTTCGCACGATATCTTTCGGGATCATGATGAAGACGAGCTCCTACGCTTGTCGGTTTTCTACGGAATAGAAGCCACGGAGATCGAGAGAAATGCTCCGGTTCTTCTTCATGGCAAAATAGCAGCCTTTCATCTGAGGGAAGAACACGGCGTGCAAGAAGACGTTTTTCAGGCTTTGTACTGGCATGTAAGCGGAGTCCCGGGTATGACTCTTCTAGGAAAAATACTTATGATTTCGGATATTGGCGAGGAAGGTAGATCCTTTCCAGAAGCCCTTCAGATTCGGAAAGCGGCTGAGGTCGATCTAGAAAAATCATTTGCTGACGTGATAAGATTGAAGATAGCATGGGCCATTAATACAGGCAGTCTTTTGCTTCCCGAGACTGTATGGACGTGGAATGAATTGCTTGGAGGTGCCAATCATGTCTCTAATTAAGCCAAAGAGACGACGTGGTCCAAAGTTGTTGTGGCTGATTCTCGTTATAGTAATAGTTGTTGCAGCTGGTGCAGGTTACGTATATTTCACAATCAACGGTGTGAAAAACAGCGATGAAATGAAGGCGGGAAATGTCGACTATCTCTTCTACTGGCAGGAGGGTGACGATTCTCTCTACTACTACTTGAGAACTACTGCTGGAGGCAGAACTTCAGTGGTTACTTTCCCTGTCTATGCCACTATTGAGAATTCGCAAGAAGTTCTAGATCCCAAAACGGGAGTGGCAGCAATCGATCTAATCCATAGTTGGCTTGGTACTAACGGTGATTTCTCGTATTTTGCTAACCTCTCTCCTGAGTTTATCGATACGCTTGCCTCCAGGCTTAGTGTTGATGCACTGAATCCCGTTCAGCTAATCGATGCAATAGCACTGAGGGGATTCAAGATACTGGATTACTGGAAGATAGCAGGCTATGCCGAGACCTTCAAGGAGTACGATGGTGCTTCTACCATGACTCCCAAGGCAGTTGCTGTGCTTCTCGAAAGACTCGGTAACTCGTCGAGAATGGCCTATCAACTGGAGACATCGACACAGTTTCCTATGAAGATCTCTGTAGGGGTTGGAGAAGAGAGCATAAGCCGTCTCTATCTAAAACCTGATTCTCTGGAGAACGTAAAGAGAGCACTTTCAAACTGATGAAATCCGTTCATCTCTCTTTGGTTGTCCTTGTGATCTTTCAGGTTGTTCTTTTCTTCTTCCTGATCTTTCTGATGTTCAAGGAAGCGTATAGTTCTATGTTGGGGAGAGATCTTGCGGGTGAGACTTTCCTGATAGTTGGGACTGATACCGGTGGAGACTCTGAAAATGCTGTCGGTGGAAGAACAGACTACATATCGGTAGCTTACTTCGGATCCTCAGGGACTTTGTTGCTGAAAAGCATCCCAAGAGACACGATCATTACACACGAGTCGGAAAGAAGAAAGATCAACTCTCTATTTAACTCTTTTGGAATGGAGGTACTAATTCGAGAAGTCGAGAAGCTCACAGAGAGAAAAATCACTGGTTCAGTTTCTATAGACTTCAATACAGTCACTGAAGTAACAAAGTTTTCCGGTCCCATTCGCGTGGAAGTTACCTCTCTTATGCACCACGATGATTTTCAACAAGGACTACACATTCACTTTGAACCCGGTATTCATTTTCTTGAAGGGGAGGATTTGCTCAAATTCCTTCGCTACAGGGAGGCGGATTCGGGAGACCTAGGTCGTATTGAAAGGCAGAAGCAAGTTGTCGAGCAGTTTGTCCAAAACCTGATTAAGGCGGGGCCATCGAAAATAATCGAGATGATAGACTTTGTGATTGAAAGAACTGATATCAGTATAGATAAGAAGTCGCTGACAGATTTGGCAGTTGGGTTTTTCACCGGGCAAAGAGCTGTAAGGTTCACACAAATAGACTACTATATTGATGACAACGGCCGAATAATTCCTTCTGGACCGGGCGAGAATGAACCAGAAGCAGTTAAGGCGGAGGGCGCCTCTCCAAAGATCCTCGTGGTGAACAACATTCCGGACTTCAGCGCAAAATTCGGTGATTTTGCCGAGACAATAAAGGGTCAGTGGTCTTCGCTGGCCGGAGTGAAGGTAGGAGCAACGGGTATCGTTCCTGATGTATCAGGAATTGAGAAGCGTGACACATATCTCTTCATTAACTCGAGAGCTTCTGAGATCAGAGAGCTTTTCTCGAAGGCCCATGTTTATCACAGACCTTTTGTCATTGTTACTTCTAGCTTCGGAGGGCTTGAGTATTACTACTCGCTAATAGATTCCCTGTCGAAAAATAGATTTTATCAATCCGGCTACGATGCATATGTATTGCTTGGTGTAGGAGGAAAGTAACGAGATGAGGAGTATCTTCAGGGATTTCACATACGATTTCTTCGGTATTCTGAACTATCCGAAAGAACAATGGAACGATTTCTGGGTACTTTATAGAGAGAGACATCCAAGAGTTCTCGAAGAATACATGTTCAAAAACAACCTTGACGAAACGTTGCTTGCTCAAGCACTGGATGGCCTTGAAAGGAGAGAAATCGATAGGCTTTCTCACTATTGGGAAACTCAAGGTCCAATCGAAAAGACGAAGGTGCTCAAAGAGCTGGGAAGAATGTCGTCACAACTTCACCTGGAAAGGGAAGACTTCGTGATCCACATACTGGGTGCTCTTGGAAAACAACAACACCTGATTGTTCCAACGTCAAAGGGAAATGTAGTAATGATAGATCTTCTCTATTGCTGGAAAGAGAATACGGTAAGGGACTTCCTTAGTGTGGTTTTAAGTGCTCTTGATGACTTTATCGACTATTCAAGCATGAATGTTCGTCATTATATGCGTGGTTCAGAAAAGGCAGCAAGGCTCAAGAGAGTATTCGAGCGCATTGACAAGAAGGTACAGGGACATTCTCTGGAAGAAAAGCTAACGATTGTTTCGAAGCTGCTTGATAAATTTGTCGATTATTATAATTGGACTGGATTCTATCTTGTTAATAATAACTCCCTGGTTCTTGGTCCCTATGTGGGTGAACCTACCGAACACGTTAAGATCAATTTCGGAAGTGGCATATGCGGCCAAGCGGCGGAGACTAAGAGGGTTTTTCTTGTGCCTGACGTTTCCAAGGAATCCAACTATCTTTCTTGCAGTGCAAGAACGAAAGCAGAAATAGTTCTTCCACTTTTGGTTGGAGGGACGGTAATAGGTGAACTAGACATTGACAGTCATTTTCAAAATAGTTTCGATGATCTCGATCGGGAATTTCTCGAAAAAACTTGCAGACTCCTCATCGAAAGCTGAAAGCGGCTAATATTGGGCGATATAGTTTTGTAACTTTATTAAACTATAAATGACATTTTATCTTTGGCATTCCTTCATAGTATCGATGCTACAATAACTTGATTATTTTATAGGAGGGATGCCGTAGTGCACATTACCCCTGAGGTTAGGAAGGCCGCAAGAGAAATAAAGACACCGTTCTTGATAATGGATATGGATTACGTTAGAAACAATTATTTCGACATTGTAAGCCATGTTAGAAATGTCCAGGTGTTTTACGCGGTTAAAGCGAATTCACACCCCAGGATTATCGAGACTCTTCGGGACCTCGGCAGTAATTTTGATGTAGCTTCTCGCGGTGAGATTGAGAAACTTCTCTCGCTTGGAATTGGTCCAGATAGAATGAGTTTTGGAAACACAATCAAGAAAGTGGAGGACATTGCATACGCTTATTCCGTTGGAATAGATTACTATGCTGTCGACTCTGAAATGGAAGTTGAGAAAATAGCCGCTCACGCTCCCGGAAGCAAAGTATATGGAAGAATTGCTACCAGCGGTGGCGATTGTGACTGGCCTCTCTCCAGAAAGTTTGGAACCGATGTTAATCATGTCATTTCAATAATGGAATATGCAGATCAGCTGGGACTTGATGCATATGGGGTAAGCTTCCATGTTGGTTCTCAGAATTACAACGTCAATAGCTGGGACGACGCGATAAGTGATGCCGCAGAGGTTTTCAAGACTCTACGCTCCAGGGGTATCGACCTTCGAATGTTGAACCTTGGTGGAGGTATGCCAGTTAAACATGTCAGAGAAATCAAGTCTGTCAAGGCATATGGTGACATTATTAACAAAGCGCTTGACAGATATATGTCTTCGATCCCCGATCTTGAGCTTTTCATAGAGCCAGGAAGATCAATGGTTGGGAATTCGGCGATTCTCGTGAGCCAGGTTATTCTCAGAAGCAAGAAGGGTAATGAAAACTGGGTCTACATAGATGCAGGTGTCTTTCACGGCCTCACGGAGACAATCGAAGGGTTCAGATACGAGGTCCTTACCGAAGGAAAGGTTGATGACACAAAGATCTCTTTTCATCTTGCAGGACCCACATGTGATTCTGTTGACACGATCTACCACGAAATTGATTTGCCGAAGAATATAGGCTACGGAGATATTCTGTATTTTATCAACGCGGGTGCTTATACAACAGAATACGCAACCAATTTCAATGGGATAGATGCTCCTAGAGTGCTTTTCGTAGAAGACTTCATAGATGCAAGAACACCAATTGACGGTGATTTCATAGAATAATTGGAGCCCCGAAAGGGGCTCCAATTAAATTATAGAAATTTTCTCAGCCTCTCGAATTCCTCCTGAGAAATCAGATCTCGTTTATATAGTTCCCATAGTACTTTTGAGGCTATCTCTTGATCTTTCAAGCTGCTCAATTCACTCCTGAGCTGAGCTACTCTTACTGTTCTTTCTTCCGATCTTTCGTCCTTTAGGGTGTTCAGTAAAGGAATGTACTTAACAAGAATATCTCTTGAGGTTTCTTCAGGGCTCTTTTCTTTCACCTTTGTATAGACCCTTCTGGAGCGACCAAACCTAACATAGGCAGGCTTTGCAAACCACCCAATGATTGCTCCAACCACAAGACCCCCGATATGAGCTGCGTTACTTATTCCGGGGATACTGAATCCAAGAAACAAGTTTATCAGTATAATGGGCAAAAGGGAATACCCTGTAATCGACTTCAATGCAACCGGAGTGTCCTTCTTGAGCCCTAGGGTGAAGAGGATGCCAACAAGGCCGAAGATCGCACTGCTCGAACCGATTGTGAAAGCATTCGAAAAGGCGGCAGCGCTGAGACTTCCGCCGATTCCTGTGGCAAAGTAGAAGAATAGATACCACTTCATACCGTATACACCTTCGACCACATGACCCAGCTGGAAAAGGGCCCACATATTGAAAAGAATATGCATGAGGTTCCCATGGAGAAAGAGGGCCGTAAGCGGCGTATATATCAAGCCGTTTGAAAGGGCAAACCTGCTGACTCCACCGTATATCGTGATAAGGTCACGATAACTAATTCCCTGAGGACCTCTAAAGAGCCCCATAATTGCAACCAGGAGATATACAGCCACATTTATGACTATCAAAGTTATCGTTGCGCTTCTAAATCGGATCAATTCTTTCCTCCTGCTAAACCAAAAGTCTGATGAGCTTATTGAACTCGTTTTCAGTGAGTAACTGCTTGGAAAGCAAATTTCTGAGCAAAGACCTGGCCTGATCGGATTTAAGACTACCGAGATCTCTGAATAGAGAAGCAATGACCTCTTTTCGTTCTTCACTTTCATCAGTTGAGGCAAGGCTCTCAGAGTATTTCTCAATAATCTCTTCACCAACTGACGTTTGCGTAAGGTTCTTCTTGATCTTCTGAGCTTCCACAGCTTTTTCTCTGAAGGAAACTTCAAGCTCGTCCAGCTTCCTCTCAATCTGATTGTGGAATCTCTGCACAGCAGCGAGCCTGTATCTCATGAACCAACTGAAAAGTCCGTAAGTGACGAGAGTAAAAACTACCATTAGAGCAATAGATAGAGGCTTGATAATCAGCACAGGTATATTCCTGTGTTTGCTCTCGAGTGACTGTATTTTCATCTCATCGTTGTACAAAATCGTGATAAGTTTTCCGTAAAGAAATAGAGCTGCAATTCCAGTTATGAAAAACAACCAGCTGGAAAGAATATAACCAGTACCCAGCAACTCAATGAGCTCGTCTACGTTCGCAGAATTAAGGCCGATGTCCACATGCTCCACAATAGCCTTGATAATGTACAATCCGGTGAAATTCATTGTCAAATAAGCTGCAGAATAGAATACCACCCAGAACCTAGAATTCCCTGTTATCTTGAGCTCAGCGAGGTTTTCCGGTTCAACAAGACCTTTCTTCTTCATTTCTGCCAGATGCCGGTCGCGATTCCAGGCAAGAATATACCATATATATAGACTTATCGTCATTCCAATAACCGACATTGTCATTGAGACTACTGCGCTTGAGAAGAAAATCGAGGCGTAAGTTAGAAAGCCTCCCAGGAAAAATATATATGGCGGAAGTCTTATCAATTTCCTTCCACCATCTCTTTCGTAAGATCTACAGTGATTGTTTTCCCGCTTCTATATAGAACCATTCCTGGTTTTGCTCCTTTTGGTTTCTTGACGTTCTGAACTTCCGTATAGACAACATCTACCTTTCCTGATTGCCTGCCTTTCGAATACTTTGCGGCCAGCATAGAGCCGAAGTGGATTGCATCTACTGAAATCTCAATACCTGCTCTTTTAAGTATAACATGTGCTCCTGGAATACCTCTGGCGTGAAACCAGATATCGTTCCTGGAGGCGTTCTTCGTGATTTCATCATTTTCGACGTTGTTTCTTCCAACGAGATATTTGAAACCATCTCTTTCAAAGATCCTTGGGCCAGATCTCTTAAGCTTTTTCCTTTCATTTCTAGCATTCTTCGGCTTTCGGATTATACCGGCCTCTTCAAGTTCAGATGAGAACTCACGAATTTCATCGATTGATTCGGCTTGAAGAAGCATTTCTTTGAGTTGCTCCAAGTATTCGCTCTCCCCGTGAAGGACTCTCAGCCTTTTCTTAATATGAAGCTCCTTCCTATGAGATTTGCCAAAGTACTTGAAGAATAGCTGAGCATTTTCTGAGGGTGTAAGTTTCTTGTCTAGAGAAATCGTTGTCATCTTACCAGTTTCCCAGTCTTCAAGTTCAACTTCCTTCTGTCTTTCCTTCAGTCTGTATAAGTTTGCGACGAGAAGCTCTCCGTACCTCCTGTATACTTCGTAGTTTTCAAGTTCGGCTAGCTCCTTCTCCAGCTTCTCAATCAATTTGACAATCCGTTTAGAGGATTTCTCAATTTTCCTGACAATGGAAGTCTTTCGCCTGTCAATCTCAGTTTCAATGCCAGCAGATTCGAGCGCGCGCTTTATCGCCTCGGATGCTCTAACTCTCTCACAACGGTTTTTGTGATCGAGTGGGATGGGAGAGATCTCAGTACCATCTTCCCCCTCGAGAATAAAAAGGTGGTTGTCGCTACTATTACTGGAAAGATTACTCAGAAATTCAGCTGCTTCAGAAAGCCTTTCCTCTTCAATCATTTCTGGGGGAATATCTTCGAGTTGAAGATAACCGATGATATTCTCGGCCGTCGCCCTGGAAAAACCTGTAAAGGACTTTCTGATAGCGGACGATAGAATATCGGTCGACTTAAGTAGATGAGACTTGATCTCTTCTCTAGACAGCCCTCTGAGAGATTTGCAGGGTGTGTCAGGAGAGTAATACTTCAAGCCCCGGGCAATGGTTCTCTTAGAGGTCACCATCTCCCTAAAAGCCTGTGCTATCATGTCTTGTTCATCCAGTACAACAATGTTCGAGCCCGGTCCAATAAACTCCATGATCAGCGAGTATTGCTTTTTCTCTCCAAAGGCGTCTCTTCCTTCGAAGTCAAATCTAAGTATCCTGTCCATTCCCTTCTGCTCTAGATTGATTAGGAAGAATCCGTTGAGATGTCTTCTCAAGAAGAGGCTGAACGGTGTTTCCAGTGACGGAGAGTTATGTTTCCTCTCTCCTTTTGCGATGTATGGGGAAGACGGGTTAATTGAGACCTCAATACCGGTTTTCGACAACCTGAAGAAGAACTCCGTCCTACCTATTTGATATTGCTGTTTCAGCTGCATTCCTCTGCTATCCGAGATCTCTGCAGCAGCTCTTTGAAGAGTCAGCCCGTCGAAAACCATGTTTTACTCAGCTCCTCTGAACTAATGAATTTGTGCTTTCCCATTCTGCCTTGAAAAAGTGAGAAGATTGTTGATCCTGATCCTGTCATCATCGTAACTACTGCATTAGGTTTCTCCAACAGGGATTTCGAATAATGGTCTTTGATCTCCGCGAAACGACTGAAAATTGGATTCTGAAATGAGTTTAGTGAATCATTTTTTAGCCTAACGGTATCACGAGCTTTCAGAGCCTCATAGTATTGCCTGGCTCCTCTCTCGTCAATGCAATGAAATGAATCCAATTCATCTATTAGTCTGTATGCCAATACTGTCGAGACCTCAACCTCTGGAAAGCTCAAATCAACTGAATAACCCGTCACATCGCCGGGATAACTCAGAATCTCACCTCTTCCCGAAGCTATGGCTGTTCCGCCTCTAAGAAAGAATGGGACGTCGCTACCGACCGCCGATGCCATTTCGATCACTCTTTCAGTTTCGATCTCGAATGCCTTAGCAAAGAATCTCAATAAAGAAGCGGCATCTGAACTACCTCCGCCCAAACCTCCTCCTGAAGGAATCCTCTTCTTCAATTCCATTCCGATTTCGATTTTTCTACCAGTCTGCCTTTCAACCTCAGCAAGCGCTTTGTGAAGAGTATTCTCATGATTCCAGCTAAGGTCGGTATTGCATTTGAAGTAAGAATCAGTGACTCCTGGAGTAAGGATCAACTCGTCAAATAAGTCTATCGTCTGGAAGACGGTGCTTATGTTATGAAATCCGTCACTTCTCCTCTTATCTACCGCAAGATACAGATTTATCTTTGCCGGGCATTTCAATGAGACAGAAGGTATTCCAAAACTATTTGAGACCATGTTTCCATCTTCTCCCTGTACCTGGAAAGCTTTGCCAGGTCAACCATCTCACCGGTGAACTTCTCCACTTCATTAAATCCGTTGAAATCCACTTCTGCCAAGTAGACAACTCCCATGTGGACCCTGCTTACAGCTGTATGAAGGTCATTCAAGATCCCCATGTAATCCATTGAATGGATGTTAACTGAGACCTCTTCTCGGATTTCCCGTTCGAAGCCATTCTCAAAAGCCTCCCAGGGGAATGCTCCATCTTCTGGATTTATATGACCCCCAACACCTATTGAATACATGTCGTGAAGACGCACTTCGCCTTGTTTTCTTGTTCTCTTCATAAGGAGATGTTCATTCCCATTCTTGAAAACCGCATAAGGTATTATTTGCCTCATCGATTCATCGTTTTCAGCTTCAGAGCGACGTACAAACCTTCCGAATCTCTCGACTCTCATCTTTATCTCATCTAAAGGAAGAGCCAGCAACCCGTTTCGGGTTGCCAGCTCTCCTAGACAGTCAACATCGACTACGAGAACTCTTTCTTCCAAAACTTTCTCCTTTACTACCAGCTATGATCCGGGAACAGCACCATAGAAGAGCCTCTCAGAACGCTAAACGCAATTGC
>OBLN01000523.1_pt1 | contig 13912 bp, 13 predicted proteins | sample 1519301 | NCBI WGS metagenome assembly OBLN01 (sample SAMEA2452533, study PRJEB22499) | sediment metagenome | reverse complement strand
GGGGATATTTTCCCCGGCCGAAGGGGTGTTTTTGCACCGGAATCAGTATCACAGCTTTTAAGGGGAAAACTGGGGAGGATACGAAAGAGGCTCTGGCTCTGGGACGGGCTATGGGGGGAAAGATCCCTCAGGATTTTGTTGAAAAGGCTCCCGTCTCTCTGAAAAAGGCCCTGGCGGTTCTGGAGGAGCAGGATGTGGCCTATCGGGATGAACTCTTCTATGTTTTCCGTCTCTCCTCCCTGATAGAGACCGGGGAGAAAAAGGTCGACCCCGTTTTGGCCCGTCTGGCCCTGGATTATTTTGAAGAGAACGGGTTCCGGGAGCTTTCCTATCTTGAAAGCTTTGTCTACCTGGCACTGAACACGGGATTCGGCGCCGAAGCGTATCACAAGGCCATGAGCCATTATCTGATGATGGGTGTCAGAGAACAGTCGGTCCATCACCGCTTTTTCTATAACCTGTTTTCCCAGATCCATAATTCTGCTCAAAACCTGACGGGAGTCAATCTCTTCAAACTCTATGAGGTCTTATATCGGCATGATTTTCAGCGTTTCATCGGCAAAGATGTCGTCCTCTCCCAGATGGAGGCTTTTGCGGATACTCCTTTGTTGAAGACCCTTTACAAGAGTTATCGGCTTGTCATCCTGTCCAACGGTGATAAAGAGGATATAAAGGAACTCATGGGATTTATCGAGAAAGGACCGGCGGATCATCCGGAAGAATGGGGGACTGTTTTTTACAACCTTCTGGTCTTTTATGTCACAAAAAGTGAATATGATAAAGTCGAAGAGATGGTCTGCGGCTTCCGGGAGATGATCGACGGACTTGACGAGAACCGGAAATCGCTCTTCCTTAATGAGCTTATGATCAGTTATATGGATAATCAGAACAATAAAAAAATGGAAGAGACAGCCCAGGAGATGCTTTCAATCGTCGAAAAAAATCGGGAACACATCTCTTTAGATGCAGAGTTCAATGCTTATAACGCCAGAGCCATCGCCTACCGAAGGGCCAGGGAGGTCGACCGTGCCCATGAATATTTCAAAAAAGCCCTGGAGATAGCCCAGCGCCTGGACGATCAGAGGCTTATCGCCATCGTTTCCACCAACACAGGGATCGTCAACATCGACCGGGGTGAAATTGAAGAGGCCATTTCTTCCTGGATCCGTGCTGTCAGGGCAGCAGAACGGATCCATTTCTTTCATGCAGCTACCATCAACACAATGAATTTAGCTCAGGCCTACAAGACACTCCATTACTATGACAAAGCCTATGATGTCATCAGCAAAGGATTTGATTATCTGGGGGACGAAAAAGGGGTCCGCGAGCGGGCTAAGATGAATTTCTTACTGGCAGACCTTATGTTTGAACTGGGAGACCCTGAGCGGGCCCGAGCCGCTTTGAAAGAAGCAGGAGCCTTTTTCGAAGACCGTCCCTCTCTTCGGGAATGCGTGGAATACCGGGTCGTCTGTCTCACAGCCCGGGCAGAGGAAGCGGGGCTGAAAGCCATGGAAAAGGAGATGGATGCTCTTTTGCGCCGGTACTCTACAGAAGAAGATAAAAAGCATTACAGCACACTCCTTCTTCATGGAGCGGAGAAGGCCTGGCTTTCGGGAGATAAAGACCTGGCTGTCCGCTTTCTGGATACTCTTGAGAGAAAAGGTTGTGAAATCGAGGAGGGAGAGGAGAAGAACCGCTCCGACATCCTCAGAGCTTTTCTCGGAAGTGAAGAAGCACTGGAAAGGGTTTATACTGCGCCCTTTTACAGATCTTCTCAGATGCTTTATACGCTTCATCTTCTTGTTGAGAAGCATGAAGAGGGGACAGCTCTCTTCTATGATGCCCTCCTGGACCTCTTTACCCAGATGAAAGAGTGGCTTAATACAGTTCCTATACAGTACAGAACCTCCTTCATGGAACAAAACAAAGAATGGGCTTTTCATGCAAGCCTTCTGAAAAAGCACGGTATCGACCCGGCGGTTGACCGGCCCGATCTCTTCAGAGAGGCCCACCGTGACCTCGCCCGCAAGATGATCGCAGAGAGCAAGAGAAAGGCTCTGGAGGATTACCAGCTATCTCCGGTCAATGAAGGGACCGGGCTCTATAAGTCGATCCTTGTGGATCTTATGGATATCACAGGGATGACACGGGGGGCCTTTTTTGAATATGACCTCTATTCGGGCTGGACAGAGAAACTTGTGACCGAAAAAGAAGGACGGTGTCATGTTCCGGTTCCCATGAGACGGGACCTTCTGAATGAGATCCTTTTTGAAAAGGCCCATAGGGATATCTTCTATCACCGGGAAGAGAAGAGGCAGGGACGGAACCTGACGGGGATTCTAATCATTCCCGTACTGGACATTGAAAAACTGGGGCGGGGAAAAAACAAGACACAGGAAAACAGACAATCAAGTTTTCACTACTTTGCTCTCAGGGGGTGTCTCTACCTGGATACGACTCGTCTGCTCCTCTATCCTGACAAGGAGATCACCGAAGGGTTAGGGCCTTTCCGTGACTTTATCAATGCAGCGGGATACTATGATTATTTGAAGAGGACAGCTCTTCTTGACCGGCTCACAGGCCTTTATAAGAGGGAGCATTGGATAAATCTTACACAGGATATGCTGGATTATGCCGATAAGTCTGAACAACAGGTTCTCATCGCCATTTTGGATTTGGACCATTTCAAGAATATCAACGATACCTATGGCCATTCACGGGGGGACTCGGTCCTGAAAGAGATGGGGCGTATTGTCAAGGGGACTGTCCGCATGAGTGACTTTGTGGGGCGTTACGGAGGAGAAGAGTTTTGTGTCTCCATGATCATCCCCCGAGATGCCGACAGAGAAAAGATCATTGACCGAGTCCGGAAGAACACTGAGAATTCCGTGTTGAACCAGAATTATAAATTGACATGCAGTATAGGTTATGCCCTCTACCCCGATGACGGAAAGGCTCTGGAAGAGCTCGTAGCTCAAGCAGATGAAGCCCTCTACCATGCCAAAGAGAGCGGGAGAAACAGAACTGTTTCTATCCGGGCTGTCCCAGAGCGCAGGGAAAAAGAGAAGGAATCGAAACCTCTCCGGGATCCTGTGAGGGAAAGTGAGAAGATCGATGCTGTTTTTGACCTGGCGCAAAAAATCCGGCCCATCACCGGGCCGGAGGCCATGGTCAGGCAGATCTTTGACTTGCTGGTCACTTACTTCCATGCCAGCTCATTTTTTATTGTTTTGGACGTATCAGAAGATATTCATTGTCTGGGGTTGCAGGGAGAAAGCAGCCGTCTGATCACGGATCCGGCTCTCCCCGGTGATGAAGAGAAAGGAGATCTGATCCGGAGAGTGGATTTGAACAAGAGGACGACAGCCTCTGTCTACCTCAGGATCGATTCTGACCGATATTCGGTCGCTTCTGACAGCTCCTATTTCCAGCTTCTGGGAACCATGATCGCTGAAAAAATCTATCATTCGTTCCTTATCAGCGGACGTATTTCGTTGGAGAGAGAATAATCTATTCTCCCTTTTCCTCGCTTCACTTAAGGAACGTCAGCCGAAAGCCTACAACATACAGACCTAAAAGAATATTACCGGTTCCTTGAATGGGAACCTGAATACACGTATATCTAATATAACTACAAATATAAATATAAATTAAAATAGTAATGGGAACCATCAATAATTTGTTTTGCTGTCTTAACTAACCCTCTGCCTGTTTATATAATAATCATGAGAGAGCCGCGGAATGGTTTGTCATAAAAAAGGAGGCCCTGTAATGGAAAAAATTATTCTGGCCATAATGATTATCCTGGCTGTCATCGTGAACCTGGAAGAGAGGCCGGAAAAGAGGGAGAAGGATGAGAATAGCAGAAAGAGGCTATGGGAGTGACGCGAAAAGGAGTAAAAAAATAATGGAAAAAGAACGGTCGGTATGTTATAATAATATTATGGTCCCTTACCGGGGATCCGAGTATGTCAATAAAGAGGTGAAACGTCAGAAATTTCAAAGAAAAGCCCAAAAGGGGGGGTATGGAGAAAATTAAAGTCATAACAGTAATGGCTCTTTTAGCCGGATTAATATTTGTCAATATCTTTTACGGAGCTGATCGTTGGTCTTCCCTTATTGTGGAAATTCTTCTCTGGGTCGCAGCCCTCAACTATGCATGGTCTTATGTCAGGGGGCAAAGTAATGCCCCCAATATAACACATCAGATCGTTCCCCGGGACCTGAAGTTAAGCGGAGAAAAGATTTTTTTCACCCGGGAAGAAGAGACCGGAAAAATAGGGGCCTTTGTCCGTTTGGAGCTGCAGCCGCCGGAAACGGATAGCCTGGTGGATGTGAAAGTGGTCTTCCGTTATATCCTGGAAGATATTGGGATCGTGAGCCAGGCTGAACTGGCCTCCCTCACAGAAAAGAGAACACTCGACCTTCCTCTGCGAGAGCCTGAAGACGCCGAGACTCTTCTCTACGCCCTTGATCAGACTGCCGGGTGCTACATGGTGGAAGCCTCTTATACCGGCAGATCCGGACAAAGCATGAAGAAAATCTGCGAACTTCATCCTCAGGCCTTCAAAGATAAAGAGTTGAAGATCATTCTTGAAAAGTCAAAGAGCCCTGGTTCAAGGATCGAAAAGGCTGTTCACCTCCTTTGTAAAGCCTGGATCCTGACAGCCATGCATCCCCTGCATGGAAGGCAGGAGGAGGCCGGTGAGTAGACCCCATGACCATCGGCCTCCCTGCCCCGGGGAAAAAGAGAAACTTTGAATAATCTGAAAGCGTTTGAAAAGTTGAGCGGAGAGGGAAATGGAGTATTTTATTATCGCTGTTGTGACTATCCTGATCGGGGCCCTCATAGGTGAAAGAAAAGGACGTGCCGGGGCAGGAGCCTTTTTTTCTTTTCTTCCGGGCCCTTTCGGATGGCTTCTGATCCTTGCGGGACCGGAACTGAGGCAGAATACTGCTTCAGAAGATCATCTTCAGAGAAAAACTAATACTGTCTGAAAAAAAAGAAGAAATCGGTTGAGACCCTTAGGGATCTCCCCTACAATGCTCCCAGTTAGTTGTGAAGGGGGGTATAGGGTGTATGATGTGGTCATAATCGGTGCGGGGCCGTCCGGGGCCTCTCTGGCCCGCTTCCTTGATAAGCAGTACCGGGTGTTGCTCATCGATAAAAGAAATCTGGATGAATGGCCTCCTCTGGTGAACAAGTGTTGCGGCGGGCTTTTGGCGCCGGATGCTCAGAATATCCTGGGACGTCTTGGGCTCGGTGTCCCCGGCGAGGTCCTGACAGGGCCTCAGCTCTTCAGCGTACGCACCATTGACAGAGACCACGGCCTGGAGCGCTATTACCGGCGTTATTATATCAATATCGACCGGGAAAAGTTCGACCGGTGGCTCTGTTCTGCTCTTCCTGAACACGTAGAAAAAAAATTCAATACCCTCTTTCTCTCCTACAGAAGAGACGAAAAGGGGTTCATAATCAAATATCGCGAAAAGGAAATCACTTCGGAAACCCCGACGAAGATCCTGGTGGGAGCTGACGGAGCGACTTCGCGTGTCAGGCGCCAGGCTGATCCCGCTTTCGGGAAGGACTCTTATCTGGCCTTGCAATACTGGTTTAAGACTCAACGGGAAAGCCCTTTTTATACTTCGATATTTGACCGCACGGTGACTGATTTTTATTCATGGATAATTCAGAAAAACGGTCATCTGCTTGTGGGGAGTGCTCTTTCACCCGGGGAAGGAGCCAGACAGAAATTTGAGGAACTGCTCGACCGGCTTAAAGGAGAAGAGCTGATTACCGGAGAGCCTGTGAAAAAAGAGAGTGCTCTCATCAACAGGCCACGGGACATGAAAAGTATCAGGACCCATAGAGGTGAAGTCGCATTCACAGGGGAGGCGGCAGGCTTCATCAGCCCCAGTTCAGCTGAAGGGATCAGTTATGCGATCAAAAGCGGTCTTTTGCTGGCTGAAAGTATCAATACAAGTTTCCCCTGTTTTAAGACAGTTTATCGGAATAAGACAGCCGGACTGAAGTTTAATATCTGGCTTAAGAACAGAAAGCTTCCCTTTATGTATAACAGGACTTTACGGCGCTTCATCCTCGCCTCGGGTATCTTTTCCATGAAGATCAGATAAGGCCCCGGTGTCCCCCTACTTTTTTTTCAGATAGATATAGAGTCCGGGGATCGGGATCAGGGCATAGAGCCAGGTGGCGATCAGTTTGATCCCCTGGATGGGGCTTCCGCATTCCAGAAAGACGGTTTCGCCGGCCTTGAGGTCGAAAAGGGCTTTCTGGCTGCGGTAAATGTCCTGACGTATCTGAACATCATGTTTCCCGATGGGAAGTTCCAGGGAGACAGCCTCCCCGTCTTTGATGGGTTGTCTCCTTTCACCGTCGATGTAGATCCAAAACCGTCGAAAGCGGCTTTTACGCTGATGAATACGTTTAACGATTAAGAGTCCCTTCTCCATACTACCTCCCTGAAAAGCCTTTGATTAAATAATTTAGCTCTCATATTATAGGTGTACTTGGCCCTCCTGTCAAGGCTTCTCACGGGAGCTTGTTTTCGGACGGGCCCGTATAAGGCCTCCCCGGGTGTTTCCCGATAGATAAAGGAGAAGGTGTGTAAAAGAGTCCTTTACAGATGATGAAGTTTTCGTATAATTTTACTATCTTTTCAAGAAGCCCGAAAAGGAGGAGTGATGAAAGTCTTTATCTCGTTTGATTACGAAGGCATCGGAGGAGTGACATCCTGGGCTGAGGCCTCCGGGCTTCCTGAACAGGACCGGCTTGCCACTGAAGAGATCAATGCTTTCTGCCGCGGAATACGCAGGAGTGCCCCTGATGCGGAGATCGTCCTGTGTGACTCTCATGCTTTGGGGCGAAACATCCTGTGGGACAGGCTGGAAGAAGATGTGACCCTGATTAAAGGATATCCCCGTAATTTTTATATGATGGAGGGAATAGATTCGACCTTCACCCATCTTGTCCTCTTCGGATATCATAGCCCGGCAGGGGGCGGCGGGATGATGGAGCATACCTATTCAGGGTCTTCGGTCTACGGGATATCTGTCAACGGAGAGCCGGTGGACGAGGGGATCATCAATGCCTATCTGGCAGGAGAGTTCAAAGTCCCGGTCGCTTTTGTATACGGAGACGATGTCACACGGGATTTCCTCTCCCCGAAAGTCCCTGAAGCGCGGTTTCTGGTCTCTAAAAGGGCGATATCCAAATTTGCAGGCGTGATGCTTCCTCGCCGGGAGCTTCTTAATAAACTGGAAAGAGAAGGGGAGATGTTAAAAGAGAACCGGGGTACGCTTCTTTCGCTGAAAGTACCTGGACGGATGGAGATCGAGTTCCGTGATGCCCTCCAGGGTTATATGTGCTCCGTTATCCCGGGAGCTGAGCTTGTTCATCCCCGAAAAATCAAGGTGCCGTTTCAAAATGCACAAGAGATGTACCGCTACCTGATGAGTGTCGTCTATATCTGCTCAGGTGCTAAAGAGATCCGGTAGGAGAGGGATCAGATGGCCATGACTCATTCCTTGAGAATTGCAGCGATATGCGGGGCTGTGCTGGTTTCAGGAGTTCTTCTTTTCTTCTTTTTCAAGCCGGGGGGAGTTTTTTGCCGATCGACCGCCGCCCATGCCCTGAGTTATTTTTTCAATATGAACCGCGTGAAAGTGTCTCTGGCTGAAGGGCTTGACCGCCAAAAGGTCAGAGTCGTCTGGGGTGAAAGTGTGGTGTACGATAAGGGCCGCATCATCAGAGAAGGGTTGAGCCGGGAACGGTATCGTTACGGGAACAATACTTTTCACGTTTTTTATGAGACGAAGGAGATCGCAGGATTTACCCACTATAAGTTTAATAATTGGCATTACCATGCCTATCGATTCCGTTTAAGCAGACAGGATGGAGGAATCGGTGTTTCATTGACGCTAACCGGTCCCGATAAGAAATTTATGAAGATGTCTGCAGAGTAGAAGGAGGTTTCAATGAGACGAGGGTTTAGGATTCTGCTGGCTGCGGGTTTGCTTCTTGTATCCTGCGGTGTTCAAAACGGAGAAGTGACGTTCAAGTTCAAGACAGGGTATCACGAGGCTCAGGCGGAAACGATGACAGGGGGTCTTGGTTGGCGTCCCGATTATGAAGGGTATCCCTGGACGGAGATGAAAAAAGAGGTAAAGGGGGTCCCTGAAAACTGGACCGATGTCCTGGTAAAAGATGTGGTGATGAATTATGACCAGTTCCGGTATCAAAGTTATCATGCAGAAATCATCGGCAAAGACTATTTCGATTTTTATTTCAAAGGAGAGCCGGAAGAGGTGCTAAGTCAAAGACTTTCAGAGGAGTTTATCCGCTGCTATTTTTATGTGATGAAAGGGAAGGATGAGGCCGGGGTTACCCGTTATCTCATTGATTCTGACAATGACCACGATTTTTCCAATAATGCTCCTGTCAAACTGTGGACACACGAAGAGTGGGACAAACTCTCTGAAAAAGAGAAAAGAGATGCTTGCGTGGACGTCCGTGTGGAAGCAAAACTCAACGGAAAAGTCCGTACCCTTAACATACCCTTCAGGTTTATGGATTGGAATGGGGAGGCTCTGGGGTGGACAGCCTTCTTCAGAGGAGAAGGGACTTTTCTCGGGAGAAAGTTTATAATCTTTCCCGGGGGCGGCCTGGATTTTGATTACCCGATTTTCCGTTATTTTGAAAATTCCGAAGCTTATGAGGACTTCACTGAAGGAAACCTTCTTTTTGCTTTGGGGGATCATTACCGCTTTAACGGGGTCGATGCCGGTGCTATGACAGTCATCCTGGAAAAACAGCCTGCCGGTGAACCTCTCCTCGCTGCCCAGGTGGGGTATACAGCGCCTCCCTTCCAGGGGAAGGAGATCCTTTCACAAGAGACCCGCCGTCTTGAGGATTATCGGGGAAAGTATATCTATCTTGTCTTCTGGAGCCGGACCTGCCCCTGGTGTGTTAAGGAGATCCCATATATCGATGAAGCGCGAAAAGAGATGAAAGGAAAGGAAATCGTCTTTTTGGGTGTGACGAAAACAAGAGAAGAAGAGATGAAGCCCTTTATGAAAGAGCAGGGAATCACCCTGCCGACGGTTCTGAGTACCGATGAGAATGACATCTCCGGGCTTTATCACGTTAACGGGATTCCCTATCCTATGCTTATCGGGCCCGACGGCAAAGTGCTGGCCGAGGGAGTGGAGTTGAGGATGGGCAGCCTTCTCCCTAAATTGAAGGAGTTCGTACAATAAAGAAGGGATCGTAATATGATAAAAAGGATTTTTGCTATCATTCTGACGTTCTGTTTAGCCATAGCCTGTGCCCGTCAGGCAAAGAATATCTTTGTACTGGCCTCAGAAGGATCGGTCCCGGAGATGGAAGAGCTTTTAAAAAACGGGGGCGATGTCAATGTGGTCGATTCGCGGAGTCTTTCTCTTCTCCACCTGGCTTCCGCATTCCATTCTGATCCTGATATGGCCACTCTCCTTCTACGTTACCGGGCCGATGTAGAAGCAAGAGACAGGGAGGGGAATACTCCCCTTCATCTGGCTGCCCGCTTCAACGGCAACCCCGAAACGATTACCCGTTTGATCAAAGGGGGTGCCCATGTGAACGCCAAAAACTCATGGGGTGCCACCCCTCTGATCTTAGCGGCCTGGGAAAATCAAAACGGCGAAGTCCTTGAAAAGCTCCTTGATTACGGGGCTGATCCCTCAGTCTCCGATAAAAACGGAGAGACGGCCCTGGATTTTATCCGGGAGAACAAGGCCCTCAGAGAGACTTATTTGATCAGGAGATTGCAGGTTTCGGGAGAAAGAGAGGGACGATGAACGCTGTCATCCGGGCTCTTTTTGAACGAAAATCAGTTCGCGCTTTTACTCAGGAAGCCATTACCGAAGAAGAAAAAGAGCTTATCCTGGAGTCGGCTTTCCAGGCTCCCACAGCAGGGAACCAGATGCTCTATACGATCCTGGATATTCAGGATCAAAAAATAAAAGAGGCTCTGGCAGAGGTTTGTGATCACCAGCCCTTTATTGCCAGGGCTCCTCTCGTCCTCGTCTTCCTGGCCGATTGCCGCCGTTGGATGGATGTTTATGAAGCTGCCGGGGCCCCTCACCGGGAACCTTCAGCCGGTGATCTTCTGCTGGCCTGCGAAGATGCTCTTGTAGCCGCCCAGAACAGTGTGACAGCGGCTCAATCTCTGGGGATAGGTTCCTGCTACATCGGGGATATCCTGGAAAACCGCGAAGAAGTGGTGAGACTTCTGAATCTGGATGAGGCTGTTCTTCCCATCGCCCTGGTGGTCTACGGACACCCCGACGAAGGGCAGGTAAAGCGTCCAAAACCGGCACGGTTCAGCCGGGAATATATCGTCTTAAAGGATCAGTATCGGCGCCTTGACGAAAAGGAGATAAGGGAGATGTTTCAAAAGAGAAGCGGACAAAAAGATTTCGATTTTGATAGTTATGTCCGTGCCTTTTGTGAAAGAAAATATATGTCCGGCTTTGCCCTGGAGATGAACAGATCGGCAGCAGCTTATATAGAGGAGTTCCTGAAGAATTGATTCTGCACTTTCCGGAAAAGCGGCCTATGAAAAGTATCAGCGGGCAACAATGAAAAAAATGAACCTGATGATGACTATCATCGAGACAGACCGTCTTATCCTCAGGCCTGTCACCCTAATAGACCGGGAAGAGATCTTTGCCGACTTCACGCCGCGTGTCACAAGGTTTATGTACCCTGTATCCTCCCGTGATATCAGTGCCACAGACCGGTTCATTGAAAATTCACTGAAAGCCATGGAAGAGGGGAAAGACCTCCAGCTTGTCATCAGAGACAAAAATAGCGGAGCTTTTATCGGATGTGCCGGGCTCCACAGTCTTGAGAAAAGAACCCCGGAACTGGGGATATGGATCAGAGAGTCCTCTTTCGGACTTGGATTGGGGCGTGAAGCTGTCCGTGGCCTCTATGAGTGGGCATGCAAGCATCTGCATCCTGAAGCTTTTCTCTATCCCGTAGACAAGAGAAACGGGCCCAGCCGGAAAATCCCCCTCTCCCTGGGGGGAAAAATCATCAGCGAAGAGGTCGCTTTGACTCCGGACGGACGGACTCTGGAACTTGAAAACTACCTCATCCCTCCCCTTACGAAGAACTAAACCTTCTCTCTTTCTTCTTCACTTTCTTTCCTTTCTTACTTGAAGAAAGAGGGCAGGAACTTTATACTAATGAGTAAAGTCGAAATAATGCACTATTCAAAAGGACAAATTATCTGCAGGGGTTTAGGGAGGGAGGAGAGATGAAAAAGTTATTTTTTTTGGCGGCTCTTATCTTGATGGCTTTTTTTTCTGTACGGGGAGAAAATTGTCCCCAGTGCCACCGCATCTTCCGCGTGAGCGATTGTGAAAACAGGGCCTATCCTGATGACTTTGATAAACGGCAGAACGAATATTCTCAATGTATCAATGCCTTTATGGGATTCGGCTCCGACGAGACCTGGTTTGTGGATGATGAGAACAGGGGGCGCTATGAGGAGGCTTTGAGACATTGCGCCTCTCTGAAACCCGACTGGGGATATCAGTTCGACCAACATAGCGACGAAGAGCTCCGGTCTGTCCTTACCTCCTCGCTGGCCGTACTTTTCCACTCTTCCCGGGCCTCTTTTATCCAGGGGAGTGAGTCTGATTATTTTTTTGAAGGGGTCTATGATTGTGCCAGGATCCCAAATGCAGATCTTGTCACCGGGGCAGAAGAGTATCCTTCGACACTGAAACTGTGTCTTTACTATGATAAGGGCGGGGAAAAAGAGCTTGTCAAAGAGTGGACAGGACACTCCTCTCTTCACCACTATGACTCACTGGCTTCACAGATGTTTGAAAACCGGGATGCACTTCTGAGAGGAGATGTCCCTCTTACTGATATCACGGATGATTTTGAAAAAATGCCTTTCACCTGCCGCATCAGGGGAGAAAAAGAGATAGTGTCCTATAACACAGAGATGAAGATCAAGGTGTCTGATTTCCGGGATGGACAGGGACGCCCTTCAAGGGAATTCTGTCGCGTCGCCGTTTCTGTCAAGGAGGGAGAGATCCTCAACGGGACTACACCGGCCGGGTTGCCCCGGGGGAAGACAGCGGTTTTTCTGGTGGGCAGCGGAGAGGTCAATGTGGATTACCGGGCTCCTGATACTTCCCTTGAAGGGGAGGAGACGGTCCGGGTCTACCATTGCCACACCATACGGGATGTGTCCCGTTGGCCTTTGCAGAAGACGGAGATCTCCCGCCAGGTTATCGCAGAAGAGAAGGTCCCTTATAAACTCCCCGGTGTCTATGCCACGCTTTCTGTGACTTATGAAAAAGAGAGATCGGAAAGAAGAGATAAGGGCCCCCGTCACCGAGTGGAGAAGAGATGGACAGAAAAGAAGGAGGCAAAAATCCATTTGATCCTTGATAAGAAGCCGCGTGAATCCGTCGCCTTCGATCCCGCCACAGGAAAGATCAAAGTGACACGTTACCGCTACCAGGTCAAAGAAGTATCGATCGGACAGGCCTCGTTGACGGGACACGGGACAAGTGATGAAGATATCTCAGGAGTGCATACGGTCACAGCTTCAGAGGACCGGGGGAGTTATTCCGAACTGGAGATGCAGAAGAGCGGTTCCATGCTTGTTTTGGATGTAGACCCTGAGACAGGGGAGATCGTCACAGCCACATTCCCTCAGTTTATCCTCAAAGGGAATATCACCCATTCCACAAGCGGAACACAAAGCTGCGGAGAACGGGTCACAGAGATCAACCGTACCTTTGAAGAGGAGGATTTTTTTGAGGTGAGCCAGGATTTCGGGAGTGATTCTCATGAGGAAGCTGTCTCTGTCAAAGAGGGGAACGGACGGACTCTTCTCAAAGGCGGAGCCCGGAAAGAATCCCGGGGGAAGTTCGATGTGGAGTCCTTTTCCTCTTCCTGGGTGGTCGTTATTGAACCGTAAAAACCCGGAATCAGGGGAGCAGAAATCTTAAAGAGGACATTATAATATCCAAACACCGCAGCAAATAACAAAATATGAAGAAAATGTAAAATATAGTTTGCAATAACAAAAGAAAAGGGGTAGACTTTCTAAAATGGAGGTCGCCATGAAAAAATATTTAATACTCCTTTTTGTCTCTGTCCTTATCACGGTCACGTCGACGTCACTCTATGCACATAAGGAGAATCTTATGAAAGAAAAAGATATGAAAGCCCTGGTTCTATATGTCACCCATCCCATAACGGTAAAGAATGCCGCTCTCTTTATCCGAAGCATCCGGTCTTTCGGAGAAGAGATGAAAGAGATCCCCATCCATGTGATGGTGGATGAGTCAGCCGGCCTGGACACACGGTCTCTGGCTTTGCCCGGGGTCTCCTTTCATCCCATCGAAATTGCTCCTGAACTCCGTTCGTTCCCCTTCTCCAGAAAGGTCCATGCCTGCGCTACCGCAGAGACACTTTTTGAGAAGGAATATGATATACTGATCTACGCGGATACCGAGATGCTGGCCTTTCACTCTTTGAAGCCGTTTCTGCCCCGGGAAGGGAAAATGATCAGACTTCAGCCTGTGATGCTTCTGAATACCGTGGGGCAATCCCCTGATACACCTCCGGACAGATTCTGGCAGGCTCTCTACGATGATGCGGGAGTCTCTTCTGAAGATGTCCCTGTCATCAAAGCTTTTGTAGAAGAAAAGGAAGCCCGCTTATATATCAACTGCGAGATCATGGCTGTCCGCCCCGGGGAGGGGCTGTTTAGAGCCTGGAAGGAGGTCTTCGTCAAACGTCTGAACGATACTGGTTACCGGGAAAAAATCGCCGGGGACCAGCTCCATATGATCTTTTTGCATCAGGCCGCTCTCAGTG
>OBLN01000522.1_pt1 | contig 13928 bp, 14 predicted proteins | sample 1519301 | NCBI WGS metagenome assembly OBLN01 (sample SAMEA2452533, study PRJEB22499) | sediment metagenome | reverse complement strand
GGGGATCTGGTCGATGCGGTGCTGACCCATCTTCCCCCGGCAAAAGCGCCGGAGCCGGAGACGGAGGAAGTGCGTCTGGCGGTTATCGGTCGTCCCAACGTCGGCAAGTCTTCCCTTGTCAACCGCCTGCTGGGGTACGAGCGCGTCGTGGCCAATCCCCTGGCCGGCACCACCCGGGACAGTGTCGATACGCCCTTTACCTACAATCAGAAACGCTATGTCCTGATTGATACGGCCGGCATCCGTCGCAAGGGGAAGGTCAGCCAAAAGCTGGAAAAGTTTAGTGTTATTCAGGCTCTAAAAGCCATGGACCGCTCTCATGTGGTTCTGGTGGTCATTGACGCCGAAGAGGGGGTTACGGATCAGGATCTGACGGTGGCCGGTTATGCCTATGAAAAAGGCAGGGCCGTCATCCTGGTTGTCAATAAGTGGGACAAAATTGAAAAAGACAACAAAACCCTGCGGCAGTACACCGAAAAATTGCGGATGAGCTTCAAGTTCCTCCCTTTTGCGCCGATTCTTTTCGTTTCGGCCCTGACCGGTCAACGGGTGGCGAAAATCATGGGTGAAGTCGAGGCTGTGTCTGCCGAATTCAACCGCCAGGTTCCCACCGCCGCCCTGAACCGAATTCTTGAAGAAGCGGTGCGCAGTCATGCGCCCCCGATGATTCAGGGAACGCGGCTTAAATTCTTCTACATGACCCAGACCCAGGTGCGGCCGCCCACCTTCGTGGTTTTCGCCAATAAGGCTGAAGGGATCCACTTCTCTTACGAACGTTACCTGCAGAACAAACTCCGGGAGGCTTTCGGTTTTGAAGGTGTTCCTATCCGGCTGATTTTTCGAGATCGCGAACGCAAAGGCCAGGGGTAAAAAGCCTTTACTTGGCCCAGGGGCTGGGATATATTGTTTCCTATTTAATTTTGAACCCTTACGTCAATTCGGCACTGGACCGCCATGAGTTTAGTCGGAAATCTTGAAGACCTGGGCCTGGGAGAAATTCTCCAGATTGTCAGCCTGAGCCGCAAGTCAGGGGTGCTCTCGCTGAACAGTCGCGGGCGACAAGGTTCGATTTATTTCAAAAACGGCCAGGTCATTCGAGCTGCTTCCAGTACCGAGCCGGAAAATCTCGGCGATCTTCTCGTGCGATCCGGGGTCGTTCCCCTCGATACGCTCCACGCGGCCCTTGAACGCCAGCGGCAGAGTGAAGGCGCCCTGCGTTTGGGCGCCATTCTCGTCGAGCATTACGCTATTGCCGCCGTGGACATCGAAAACGTGGTCCGCAGGCAGATCGAAAAGCTGGTATACGGATTTTTTGGCTGGACGGAGGGGACTTTCGCTTTTGAACTCCGGGAACCTGAGGCTTTGGGCGAGACCCGGGTTGACCCTTTGCAGTTTATGCTCGACCAGGGTCTCAATCCCCAATGGCTGGCCATGGAGGGAAGTCGACTGCTGGATGAAAGGCGTCGGCAGGAGCAATCGGCCCAGGCGAAAGACGAAAATTTCCTTTGGGGCATCGACTCGGATTCACCGCAGGCGGGGCCTTCACCAGGAATGACCGGATCTGCTGCCGCGACAGGTTCGGTGAAGGCCGAAAAAAGTTGCCCGGGGGGCAACGAGCCTGCCGCGCTGGTCAACTTTGGTGCCGAACTGCTGGCCGAATTGGGCGAAGAGCCTGTCGGGGTGCCCGTAAAAGGGCCCGAATCCCCTGGGCTTCGCCTGCTCAAGGGCATGCTGCAGGAATTGAGTAATCCGTCTCTCGGCGGCGGGGTTATTCTGCTGGTACTACGATTCGCCAGTGAGCTGATGAACCGGGCTGTCATTTTCCTGGTTAAAGAGAAGGAAATCGTCGGCCTGGGGCAATTTGGCATCGCCGCCGGTGAAAGCGCGGATTTGAGAGTGCGGCGCATGAAAATTCCCCGGTCCGAACCTTCGGTTTTCCACCGGGTCATTGAAGAGAAGACGGTGGAGAAAGTTCCCTTGGGGACGGGATATTGGGACACCTACCTGAAAGACCAGCTGGGCGGAGACAGTCCGGTCGACGTTTTTCTTGGCCCGATTATCAGCGACGGTATGGTTGTTGCTGTTCTTTACGGTGACAATCTTCCCGAGAAGAAGCCGATCGGCAACACGGAAGCCCTCGAAATTTTTCTGTCTCAGGCCGGACTGGCCATGGAGCGGACCCTGACGGACAGACGAGGGTATTCAAGAAGCGCGGGCTGATTTTGCCGGCGACGCGGTGGTGTCCTCTGATTTTATACCTCGTAATGTGAGGCTTGTAACGTGCCAAAGAAAATACTGATTACCGAAGACTCGCCGACCATGCGCTCGCTCATCGTCTCCACCATCGAGGCGATTGGCGACTTTGAGGTGATTGAGGCGTCCAACGGGTTTGAGGCCCTGCGGGTCCTGCCCCGCGAAAAGGTGGATCTGGTCGTCACCGATATCAATATGCCGGATATCAACGGTCTGGAACTGGTCAGTTTTATCAAAACCAACCCCAACTACCAAACCACGCCCCTCATCATCATCAGCACCGAGGGGAGTGAGCGGGATCGGGAAAAAGGGATGGCTCTCGGGGCGGACGAATATCTGGTCAAACCTTTTTCCCCTGAGCAGTTGCAGGAGTTGATTCGAAAATACCTGGGTTAGGAGGGGATTTTGTCCGGCAATTCATCATCGCGCGCCATTAAAGACTTTCTCGCGGAGGCCGAGGAGATCATCGAGAAGCTGAGTATCGATCTCATGGCTCTCGGTGATGGAAGCGACGGGCGTGAAACGGACCCCGATCTGCTCAACAGCATTTTCCGCAGCGCCCATTCCATTAAGGGGCTGGCGGGCATGTTCGGTTTCGATGATATCAGCTCCCTATCCCATACCATGGAAAATCTCCTTGACCATCTTCGACTGGGCAAGGTTTCCCTGTCTCCCGTCCTCGTCGAAACGCTTTTTGAGGGGCTCGACCTGCTTCTTCGATTAGTCAACGGCAAAGGGGAGTCGGAATCCTTCGCTCTGGACTGTGCCCCGGTCCGGGAGCGTATCGAAGCGCTGCTGAAGGGGCCTCCACCCAAGGCCGCTGATCCTATCCAGACCCTCTCCCTGGATCCAGCCGTTCTCAATGTGCTCACCGAATACGAGGAACACCGCCTTCGCGACAATCTCGAAAAAGGACGTCACATCTTGCTGGTCAAGGTGGCCCTTGCCCTGGCCAGTTTTGATCAGGAGCTGGGTGAGATTTCCGACCTACTCAAAAATAGCGGCGAAATTGTCAGCACTTTGCCATGCGCCGGGGATATTTCGGACAAAATCGCTTTTCAGATTCTGGTCGCCACGCCCCTCTCCCACGCCGAGCTCCGCGAAAAGCTCGACCGTCCCGATGCCGACATCGACATCGTTAGAGATGCATCCTCAACTGCCCCCCGACCTCCGGCAGCGATCCCGGCGTCGCCGCCGGCGGTCAGTCCTCCCGGAAAGGCCGAAGTCATTCCGGAGCCTGCTGCTGAGTCGGAGGGGACCGGGGCGTCTCTGCGTTCGATCAGCCGAACTGTGCGGGTCGATATCGATAAGCTCGATTACCTGATGAATATCGTCGGTGAACTGGTTTTGTCCAAAGGGGCGGTCTCCATGTTGTGCGATCAGCTCAAGGCCGAGAACAGCCCGATCGCCGGCGAATTGCAGAAGGTCACCCGGGTGCTGGAGCGGCGTCTTCACGATCTGCAAAAAGGGGTCATGGATGTGCGCATGGTCCCCGTGTCACAGCTCTTTGAAAAGGTCATTCGGATTATCCGGCGGGTGGCCAACGAGCAGGGAAAAAAGGTCGAAGTGGATATGCGGGGCGCCGATACCGAGCTGGACAAGCTCATCGTGGAAGATCTTTCCGACCCCCTCATGCATATCATCCGCAATGCCGTCGACCACGGGATAGAGTCGCCGGAAGAGCGTCGGATGGCGGGAAAACCTGAAAAGGCCTGCATTTGCCTGTGGGCCTCCCAAAAAGGGAACCACGTCGTCATAGAAATTCGTGATGATGGACGGGGTATCGATCCCGACCGGGTGCGGATAAAGGCTCTGGAAAAAGGGCTGATCAATGCCGAGGCCGAATTGTCGCGGGAAGACGTTTTCAATCTTATCCTGACTCCCGGTTTTTCTACGCGCGATGAAGTTACCGACTTGTCGGGCCGCGGCGTCGGCATGGATGTGGTCCGGAACAACATTGCGGCCCTCTCCGGCATGCTCGAACTCGACAGCACCTTCGGCCAGGGCACCACAGTTACCATCACTCTTCCGATCACTCTGGCCATCATCAAGGCCTTGGTTGTCAAGGTCAGCGGCAAGGCCTATGCCATCCCCATCAACTCCGTCATGGAGACTCTCCTGGTCGAGTCGTCCTCGATCCGCACCATCGAGCGCCACGAAGTCATTGATCTGCGGGAGCATACGCTGCCTCTGATGAGACTGAGTCACCTGTTCCGGCTGCCGGGTCAGGAAAGTGTGTCCAGCAAGCTGTTCGTGGTTGTGGTGGGGCTGGCCGATAAAAAGATGGGGATTGTGGTCGACGATCTGTTGGGCCAGCAGGACGTCGTCATCAAGTCCCTGGGCAACACCCTGTCTTTTGTTCGGGGAATTGCCGGTGCCGCCGATCTCGGTAACCAGAAGACCGTGCTGGTCCTTGATGTCGGTGGTCTTATGAGCGAGTCCCTGCGAGGAGATTCTTCTTTCTATGTATGAAGACTTCTACGGGTTTTCCGAACGACCCTTCAGCAAGACGCCCGATCCGCGTTTTCTCTATCTGAGCCGGATGCATCGCGAGGCACTGGCGCGCCTGACCTACGCCGTGGAGGAAAGAGATCTCGTGCTGCTTACGGGCGGCATCGGCTGCGGCAAGACAACCCTTTCCCGCGCCCTGATGGATGAGCTGGGAGAGGGCTTTCGGGTTATTCTTTTTATTAATCCGCGTCTTACACCCATGGAATTTCTCCGCTCTCTGGCCCTGCGCCTCGATATTGCCGAACCTTCCCGCTTTAAAACCGATCTCCTCGAAGAGATCGGCGCTGCCCTCTACCGTTTTTATCAGGAGGGGGTCTGCCCGGTTCTGGTGATCGACGAGGCCCAGCTGGTTCCTCACAAGGAAACTTTCGACGAGATTCGGTTGTTGACCAATTTTCAGCTGGACGATCAGAATCTGATGAGTATCGTCCTGATGGGGCAGCCGGAATTGAAAAAGCGGCTGGCCCACCGCTCCTTTGAACCGCTGCGTCAGCGCATCGGCATGCAGTTTGATTTACAGCCCCTGCAGTTGGAAGACACCAGGGCTTATCTCGATTACCGGCTTGTCGTGGCCGGCGGTTTGCCCGGCCTTTTCGCTGATGACGCCGTACAGCTGATCCATCAGGCCTCGGGCGGGGTGCCGCGAAAGATCAACCAGATCGCCTCACTGGCTCTGCTGGAAGGATTTGGCCGGGAAGTCCGCCCTATCGATTCCTCGGTTCTGGAGTCGGTAATGAACGAGCTGGATCTTCTTATCTAGGCAAAACAGGAATCTTGCGCATGGATCTTGCTGATATCCGAAAAAAAGCCAAGGCCCAGAAGGCCGAAAAAGACAAGTCCGCCGTAGCGCCTGCCGCGACGGAGGAGAAAAAGGTGCGTCTTCCGGTCCTCCAGGTTCAGGGCGTTCCCGCGCCGCCGGTCGAAGGGGCTCCCTCGGCGGGTGCTGAGCCGGCGACAGATCCCTTGGAAGCTCTGTTCAATTATTGCCCTGAAATCGACTTGGCCACCGAGGAAGCCTATGCCGAAGGGCTGGCGGCATTGTCGAGGGAAGACCGGGAAGCGGTGGAGCAGTGGCTCACCTTTCCGGTGGGTAATGAAGAGTATGCCCTGGATATCGACCACGTCAGTGAAATCATCAAATGGCGTGAAGTGGAAGAGATCCCCCGGGTCCCCGATTTTGTGCTGGGGATCATCTCACTGCGTGGGCAGGTTGTCCCCGTCTTTGATCTGCCCAGGCGCATAAAGCTGGGTTCGGTTGAAGTTTCTCCCGCTTCCCGTATTATTGTATGTCAGAAGGGGGAGCGCCATGCCGGTCTGTTGGTCGATGGGATCAATCAGGTCGTTAAAATGCCTGTCCGTAAAACGGAACCTCCCCCAGCGATGCTTTCGGGCCTCGACAGGGATATGGTCAAGGGAGTGGGCCGTTATCAGGATCGCATGATATTTATGTTGAATTTAGACCACGTTCTCGATGCAGAACGTAGCTGACGGGAAAGGAGCACTCTCGTGTCCAAAAAAAGGATTCTGATCGTTGAGGATGAAGAAAGTCTTCTAAAACTTGAAAGCATCCTGTTGACGTCGAAGGGATACGACGTCACGGGGGTGACCAACGGGCAGGCTGCCCTCGATTCCTTGGCCGAGAATCCTTCGGACCTGGTGCTTCTGGATATCATGCTGCCGCAGATAGACGGGTTTGAAGTCTGCAGAAGGATCAAGGAAAATCCCCAGACCCAGCATATCCCCGTTATTATGCTCACGGCCAAAAAGAGTCGTGAGGATATGGCGCGGGGCGAAAAGGTCGGGGCGGACTGGTACATCACCAAGCCCTTCAAGTCAGTTATGGTCATTGAAACCATTCAGCGCTTTTTGGCCAAATGAGTCATAGGGTTTTGTCTCAGTCTGCCGGTTCCGCTGACGGAGAAAGGGAGCTTCAGGAGATCCAGCTGGCCTGTTTCAGGGTAGGGGAGCAGATGTACGCCCTGGACATCCGGCGCATCAAGGAAATCATCCGCCCCCCCAGATTGACCCCCATTCCCAAGGCGCCACCCTTTATTGAAGGCGTCTTTACTCTACGCAATGTCGTTATTCCCGTGCTGGATTTGCGCAAACGTTTCGGCCTGACCGTCGCAGACGGTCTGAATAAAGAGCGCCTTCTTGTGTGCGCCCTCTTTGGCAAAATCCTCGGACTTCGGGTGGATGAGGTCACGGAAGTCCGTCGCTACACCCGCAAGGAAGTCTATCCTTCGCCTTATTTTCTTAAGGGGCCCGGCACCGAGTTTTTTGCTGGAGTCTGCCGTTATGACGATGACCTGCTGATGATTCTCGATCTGGAAAAGGTGCTTTCCTCCCGGGAAAAACTCGATCTGGAAAAAATCCCTCAGCTCCCCGATGATCCGTTTGAAGAGATGGAATGACCCGCCGGTTGTTCTTCCACGTTCCCGATTATTCAAGGGGTTTTCATGATAATAACCTGCCCCGCGTGCTCGGCCCGGTTTCGATTGGCCGAGAACCGGTATATCGACAAAAAACGTTTGACTCTGCGGTGTGCCCGCTGCCAGAAGGTATTCCAGGTTGATATTTCAACCCGGCGGAATACCGATACCCCTGACCTCTCTTTGCTCAGAATTCTGGTGGCTCATGGGGACCCTCAGCTTTGCGCCACCATCCGGGAGGTCTTGAATCGTTCGGAGATGGCCTGCCGTGTCTGTTCCGACGGGGACCAGGCTTTGTCCCTCATGGAGCAGGAAGCCCCCCATATCGTTGTCCTCGATGTCGCTTTGCCTGGTCTTTACGCCTTTGAAGCCGTCGAAAAAATTCGCCGTCGCCCCGGGCTCGATCACGTTAAGGTGCTTTTGGTCTCTTCTGTCTACAACAAGACGGCCTACAAGCGAACGCCGGTCTCGCTCTATGGCGCCGATGGCTATATCGAAAAACATCACATCCCCGGCGATCTGGTTTTCAAAATCTCCCAGTTGCTGGCTGGTGAGAGGCACCCGTCTTCCTCTTCCGCAACTGAAGTCGCCGGGAGTGACCGGAAGAGCCCGTCCGTGGCTGCCTCCTTTGTTGAGCGGATGAAAGACCGGATCCATGACCTTGAAGAACAAGAGGGTGGGGAGACCGAGTCAGAAAAAGCCCGACGTTTTGCCCGGATCATCGTGGCGGACATTGCCCTTTACAGCCAACCGAAGGTCGATGCGGGCGTTGTAAACGGCAATTTTTTCGAGGCCATGGCGCCGGAGATCGCCGAAGGGCGGAGGCTGTTCGAAGAACGCTTCAGCAGCGCGGCCGGACAGCAGGTTGAATTTTTTCAACAGGCTTTATCTGATTTTGTCGCAAGCCGCGAGAAAGAGCTTCTTCCCTGATCTGATGAGAGGCAAAAACGTGCATTCCCAAGTAACCCCTGAGGATATCAGGCAAAATCTCAATTCTTCCCTGGAGGAAGAGCGTCTTGATGGCCTGCGGGCGCTGCGCGGATCCTTTGGCGAGGAGTGGCTTCCCCTGTTGTACAGGGCCATGGGCGATTCGAGTTGGCGGGTCCGTAAAGAGGCTGTTGAAATTTTTTTGGCGCAGTCCGAGGCGCCGAACCATATCCCTGGTGTCATCGCTCTTCTTCACGCCGATGACAACGCGGGGGCGCGCAACGCCGCCGTCGAAATTCTCACGCGGCTGGGACGCCAATCGCTGTCTTGCCTCTTTGCCGAAATGAATACAGAGGACCGCGATGTTCGCAAATTCATCCTGGATATCCTGGGCGAAATCCGCGATACGTCGGCGGTCCCGCTGATGATCGAAGCTTTGTCCGACAGCGATGGTAATATCAGGGCGGCGGCGGCGGAAAACCTTGGGAAAATAGGCTCTCCGGCAGCTGTTGGGCCGCTTCTGGAGTTGATGGAGGAGGCCGATCTCCTGTTGCGCTTTACCATTTTACAGGCCTTGGGACAGATCGGGACCGACGTCCCTGCCGCGTCCCTGCTGAAATGGAGGCAGGAGCCGCTTCTGCGCAAGGCGCTTTATGACTGTCTCGGACAATTGGGTGGCGTGGAGGTCTTTGATGAGCTGGTGCAGGGGCTTTTTGACGACAGGCCCAATGTGCGGCATTCGGCCCTGCTGGCTCTCGAAAAGGTGGAGAGGCGTCATCCGGGTGAATTAACCGCCCGACTGCCGGCGCCCATGCGCAAAAAACTGGCAGAAGCTCTAGCCCCCCTTCTGGAGGATAACCCCGATCGGCTGAGGCGGTCCGCTCTATATCTTGTTGGCACGTTAAGAGATGAACAGACCGCATACCGGCTCCTTCCTCTCCTGGCCGAGGAAAGTCTGCGTGAGGCCACCACCAGGGCGCTGATTTCCATGGGAAGAAAAGCCGCCGCAGCGTTGATGGATCACTGGCCGCATGCCGAAGCGTATCAGCGGCCCTATCTGGCCTATGTCGTCGGAATGACGGGTTGCGTTGAAGGACTGAACCATCTTCTCTCCGCCGTACAATCCGAAGATGCCGACCTGCGCGCCGTATCTGCTCAAGCTCTCGGGGCGCTCGGGGTTGAACAGGCTGTCTCGCCGCTGGTGCCGTTACTGGAGGATCAGAGCCAGGCGGTACGAGCCGCTGCCCTGGAAGCTCTTTCGACCCTTGGGGGCAAATGTCCGGAAAAGGTCTATGGCGCCCTGCAGAAATTGCTTGGCTCGGATGATTTCCAGTTAAGGACCGCCGCCGTTACGGTGATCTCGCGTCTCGACGTCCCCGCAGCTGAATCAGCTCTCGTTTTCGCTCTTAAGGATGAATCCTCCCAGGTGAGACAGGCTGCCGTGAAGGCGCTTGGGAAATGCTGCGGCGGCCGGCACCGCGATAGTTTGCTGCTGACTTTGACCGATGAAGATCCCGAGGTGCGACGCATGGCTGTCGATGTTTTCGCCCGATCGGCGGGGCGGGATGCTTTCGAACCCCTCTCCCTGGTTGTGCAGGACGAGGATCTTTGGGTCCGGGTTTCGGCCGTCCGTGGGCTGGGCGCCACTGATCATCCTGAGGCCCAAAGTCTGCTGGTCCGGGCCCTGAACGATCCGGTCGGTCTGGTGGTGATTGCTGCCCTGGAAACCCTGGCCGAACAAAACCTGGAACAGGCCACGCCCTTTTTGGTGAAAGCCTTATCTCATCCGGACGCAGAGGTTGTTTGCGCCAGTCTCAAAATCCTGGCCGCGGCCGGTCGACAGCGGGAGATCGAATCGGCGCAGTCCCATCTTTGTCAGCATCCCGCTTCGGAGGTTCGTCTAGCCTATGCCCGGATTCAGGCCGAAGAGGCAGGGGGGCGGGCGATTGCTGTTCTGCGCGAAATGAGCAGGCAGGAAGGGGACGATCTCGTCCGCCGTCAACTCGAGACGTTACTGGAAGATGTTGCAAGGGGGACACGCTAGGATTATGTCATTTTTGTTCTCTTCTCCCAGCATCGCCATGTCGATGGACGAGTTCCAGTTGATCCGGGATTTTGTCTATCATTATTGTGGTCTGAACTTTTCAGAAGATTCCAAATATCTCCTGGAGAAGAGGCTTGGCAAACGACTTCAGCATCTGCAACTGGATAGTTTCAGGGACTACTACTATTATCTTCGCTACAACAAAGATAAAGATCAGGAGTTGACTGAACTCATCGATTTGCTGACGACCAATGAAACCTATTTCTTTCGGGAGGATTTTCAGCTCAAGACGCTGACCGAAGAAATTTTGCCCGAAATTGCCCGCCAGAAGGAAAAAGACAAAGACAGACGTATTCGGATATGGAGTGCCGGATGTTCTTCCGGTGAAGAACCGTACACCATCGCCATGCTACTGCTCGACAGCCCCCTCCTGGACGATTTTCAGGTAGACATCATCGGCACAGATATCAGTCAGCGCGTTTTGCAGCTGGCTCGCAAGGGCGTTTACGGGACCTCTTCATTCCGTGCGACCCCTCCTGATTATCAGCAGCGTTTCTTTGACGCCGCTGACGGGAAATTCCGTATCAACGATCGGGTCAGGAATCTGGTGACGATCAGCCATCTCAACCTTTTTGACGCGCCTCGCGTTGCTCTTCTCGGCCGGATGGACATCATTTTCTGCCGGAATGTCATTATTTATTTCGACATGGCCGCCAAAAAAAAGGTGGTAGACAGTTTCTTTCAGCGTCTCCGACCTGGAGGCTTCTTGTTGCTGGGCCATTCGGAATCGCTGATGAACATTACCAACGTCTTCACCCTGCGCCATTTCACCCATGATATGGTGTATCAGCGACCGTCCCAACCGGGTTTTGAAGGGGGCGGGGCATGAATAATCAACCTGTTCGCGTCCTTGTTGTGGATGATTCGGCTTATAATCGGCGGGCCATCACCAAGATGCTCGAAGATCTTCCGGGCGTCAAGGTAGTGGGCTATGCCTGCGATGGAGAAGAGGGGTTGCGCAAGGTCTTCGATCTGAAACCGGACCTGGTTACCCTCGACCTCGAAATGCCGCGGATGGATGGGTTTTCTTTTCTCCGCATCATCATGCAGAACAGGCCAACGCCGGTTATTGTTGTTTCGGCCCGAACCGATGATGAAAACGTCTTCAAAGCCCTGGATTTCGGTGCCGTCGATTTCGTTTCCAAGCCTACCGCCCGCATCTCCACGGAATTGCTTTCCATTAAAGAGGACCTGCATCGAAAGGTCCGCGCGGTGGTTTTGACGGATATGCGCAAAGTGCTTCGTCGGCCGCTCGGGCAGGGAAACCGCCCGGTCCCGGAGGAGGCGCCAATCAGGCACCGTCGGCGCAATGCAGGCAGTCCCTCTCTCACCCAAATCGTTATCGGCGCTTCAACAGGAGGTCCGCCGGCTTTGCAAGCCATCCTGTCGCAGATCAACGAAAAGATTCCCGTCGGTATTGCTATTTCCCAGCATATGCCGGCCGGGTTTACCCATGCTTTTGCCGAACGCCTGAACAAGGTTTGTGCGCTCGAGGTCAGTGAAGCGCAGACCGGGGATGTCATGGAGCCGGGCCGCGTGCTGATCGCGCCGGGGGGACGTAACCTGACCTTTGTTGAAGACGCCGGACGTATTCTGGCTCACGCGCGCGACCCCGGTGCGGACCAGCGCTATGTTCCCAGTGTTGACGTCATGTTCGAGTCGGCGGCTCGTGTTTATGGCCCGAATCTTCTCGCTGTCGTGCTGACGGGTATGGGCAATGACGGGGCCAAAGGTGTTGTCTCCGTCAAGGAAGTGGGTGGACAGGCCTTGGCGGAGGCGGAAGAGAGCAGTGTCGTTTTCGGCATGCCCAAAGAGGCCATAGCGACGGGTCGGGTCGATAAGGTTGTCCCTCTTCCGCTTCTATGTACTGAAATTCTAAGGCGTTGTGGACTCTAGTTCTCGCAAGGAAATGCTGGAAATTTTGGCTGGGTGCTGGTAGGATGACCCCAATCTGAGGGTCAGCCTATTTTGGGGAGTTTGCCATGAGCGAAACCATGGACGATAAAGGTACAGTCAAAAAAGCGGAAGAATTTCTTCAGGTCTTTAAAAAGGGGGCGGAATTTACCCAGGAACTGCTGCGTGAAAACGAGCGTCTGCGCTACCAGATTCTTCAGCTTGAAGCCGGCAAGGGGGAAGGAGGCCATAGTGGAGAGGCTGAGGAAGAGATACGCAGACTCCGTCAGCGCATCGAGGATCTGGAAGCGGAAAAACTGATGATCCTGGATCGGATCAAGCAGGTTGAAGAGGAAAACCACGATTTCGCCAACCGCTATGTCGAGGTGGAGACCGAGAACAACAATCTGGCCAATCTTTATATCGCTTCCTATCAACTCCATTCCACGCTGGATTTTAAAGAAGTTCTGCAGATTATTATGGAGATTGTCATCAATCTCATTGGGGCCGAGGAATTTGCGGTTATGCTCCTTGATGACAAAAGCAATACCCTGCAGGCTGTTGCTTCCGAAGGCATGGAAACGCAGGACGTGCCGATCATCTCCATTGGTGATGGCATCATCGGTCAGATGGCAAAAACCGGCGAGAATTATTTTATCGAGGATATGGAAAACTATTCCCGGGACCTGCATCATCCCATTGTCTGTATCCCTCTTAAAATCAAAGAGCATGTGATCGGCGTCATCGCCATTTACAAACTCCTCGTGCAGAAAAGGCGTTTCGCCGAAGTTGATTACGAACTCTTTACACTGCTCGCCGGTCATGCTGCCACAGCTATATTCTCATCCAAGCTTTATTCTGAATCCGAGCGCAAGCTCTCCACGATTCAGGGTTTTCTTGATCTATTGACCAAATGATGGGGGAGGGTTCCATGTCAACCTATAAGGTGCTCGTCGTTGAAGATTCGCCGACGATGCGGCAGCTCATCGTATTTGCCCTGAAGCGGATGCGAGGGCTTTCGATAGTCGAGGCCAGTGATGGCGTGGATGGTCTCAAAAAGTTGTCCGTCGAGAAATTCGACCTGATCTTCACCGATATCAATATGCCGATCATGGATGGGTTGAAACTTGTCAGTCTGGTTCGCAACGATCCCGGCTACAAGAGTGTTCCCATTGTCATTATCACCACCGAAGGGGCGCATGAAGATCGTGAGAGGGCGCTCGCCTTGGGGGCCAATGAATATATCACCAAGCCGATTCAGACCACCAAGATCATCGATTCAGCCAAGCGTTTGCTGAATCTTGCCGGATAAGTCTGAGGCCAGGCTATGGGGCCTGGTCCCCGGGGATGGGACTTGACAACGCCTGTTGTCTTTATGTTAAATAGCCGGGTTTTGGTACGACCTTTTCACTGTTTTAATTAATTTTTAGATGGAGGCCGTTTTGGCGAAGGAAGAAGCAATAGAAGTCGAGGGATCGGTCATCGAACCGTTGCCTAATGCCATGTTTCGGGTCAAGCTGGATAACGGACATATTGTCCTGGCACACATTTCCGGAAAGATGCGCAAATTTTATATCCGCATTCTGCCTGGTGACCGTGTCACCGTAGAGCTCTCGCCCTACGACCTGACCCGTGGCCGAATCACCTATCGCGAAAAGTAAGCCGTTTTCGCCATCCTCTTGTGGGCAAGGCGGTTTCTCTGCGGCCCGTGCTGGCGCTCTGCGCCAGCGCTGAGCCGTGGTTATTGATTGAAGACAACCATACCGGCGCATGCCGGTATTCCTGTTTTTTCCCCGTGAAGTGACATT
>OBLN01000521.1_pt1 | contig 13962 bp, 13 predicted proteins | sample 1519301 | NCBI WGS metagenome assembly OBLN01 (sample SAMEA2452533, study PRJEB22499) | sediment metagenome | reverse complement strand
CTGCTTCGAAGTAGTCGGGTTCTATATCCCTGAAGTTGACGGTATCGGCTGGGTAGACAGAGAATACCAGGGCATGGCTCCGAACGGTATTGGCTTCTCCACAATGGCAGGTCAGACCGGTGGTGGAAAACAGATCGTAGGTTTCCTCGGAATAGGTATCAACTACTTCTACTCACCCAAGTTCATCCAGGCAGATGGCGGATGGAACAGAGTGGTGTGGCTCCCCTCAATGCTGAAGGAAAAGATTGCCGAAACTATCCCTGAAGACCTCAAAGACAAGATTGCAACTGAAAACGATGCCAGTGATATTGAGTCCCTGAAAGCCTTCCTCCAGGAGAAAGGCCACCCTGTAGTTGCAACATGGGCAGCAGCTGAAGAAGAGGAAGAAGAAGAGGAAGAAGAAGAGGAAGTAGCTGTTGCAGCAGCTCCGATGATGATGCCCGCAGCCGGCTTCCAGATGCCTGCAATGCCAATGATGTCCGGAGGCTCAGGCAGCGGAATAAAGCTGACCTTCAAGAACGCAAAGATCACTATTGACAGGATGATCATCAGCGAGAAGAAGGAAAAGAAATAACCGAGTGACGACAGGCAATTGCCTAAAACCGAAAAACAATCAAAAGGGGTATTCTGTGACAAAAGTAATTGCAATAACGGGAAAAGGTGGGACTGGTAAAACAGCGGTAGCGGCTCTTCTGATCCGCTACCTTTCCAAAAAAGGGAAGTTTTTACTGGCAGTTGATGCAGATGCTGATACTAACCTGCCTGAAACCCTTGGCGCTGAGAACGTAAAAACGATCGGGGATGCAAAAGAGTTTTTACAGGCAGAAATTACCAAACCGAGGCCTGATAACCCTGATATGAATAAAGAGTCAGTGCTTAAAAGCAAGGTCTACGAGATAATTGAAGAGATGCCGGGCTATGATCTTCTTGTTATGGGCAGACCCGAAGGATCAGGATGTTACTGCTATGTAAACAACCTCCTCCGGGGCATCATGGATAAACTGATTGTGAACTATGATGTGGTCGTTATTGATGCCGAAGCCGGGCTTGAGCATTTCAGCAGGAAAATTATCAGGGATATTGATGACCTTATTGTTGTGACTGACGCATCACGCAGAGGTTTCAGAACTGCCGAAAGGATTCATGAACTTGTGGATGAACTGGACTCAAACGTAGGCAGAATTCACGTTATTGCAAACAAAGTTACAGATGCAAACCGCGAAGAGCTAGTTAAACTGGCAGGGGACCTTGAGATTAACATGATAGGTATGATTCCTCTTGATCCAAAAATAGAGGAAATGGACATAAAAGGTATACCTCTCTTTGAAATCCCGGATGATTCGGTTGCTGCACAAGAAATTGAAAAAATTGTACAAAAACTGGGGATTTAACCCCAGATTTTTTTTGAACCTGTGGATTATGCAGAAAACCGTACAGGAATAATAACAGGACCCCATATCCGGCTTAAGGCTTGAAACGGCAGTTAAAATCACAGGAATATGGAGCAGGATTCATTCCTGTCCAGGACCCTGTTCCTGGACAGGGGAAAAGATTGGAAACAAATCCTGTATTACATCCTTATACAGCCACTCATAAAAACGGAAAAGATACGGAAACGGTGAGGTTTACATGGCAAAGAAAATGAAGTTATCTGATATTACAAGCATGTTCGCGGGAATGGATGTAGAAGCCCTCGAAGGTGTAACTATAGAAGGGGACATTGAGATTGACCTCGGTGGACTCGGAGGCGGCTTTGACCCGATGCTTGCAGCAGCTCTCGGACAGGAGAGTGCAGTACTTGCCCAGCACTTCGCAAGAATAGCCAGCATGTTCGGATATCCGGTAGGATTTGGTGCACAGCCAGCTGCTCCGGCAATATCACCAGCCCTGGCAGCACCAAAACTCAAAGATCTAATACCTGCAAAGTTCGATGTTGCTAACATTGCAGAATGGGCAACCCAGATCCAGGAAGTACCAATAGGAAACACGTCTGCAGACGGCGGAAGCCGTGGAAAGAGAGTGGTAGTGGGTGGAGAAAAAGCACTTCCGTTCTTCCCGGACGCACCAATGCCCAACAGGAACCAGGTAACAATTGACGTGTTCGACATGAGAATAGGGCTTGCAAAAGCTGTCAAGGAAAACTATGATGAAGTCATGGACAGCCCGGGAGAATGGGCAAAGAAGAACGTTGAGAAATTCAACGCAGACATGATTACCATCCACCTGATTTCAACAGACCCGCTCATTAAAGACACGCCTGCAAAGGAAGCAGCAAAGACGGTGGAAGAAGTTCTGCAGGCTGTTGATGTACCAATAGCAATCGGTGGGTCAGGAAACCCGCAGAAGGACCCGGAAGTACTCGCAAGAGCAGCAGAAGTTGCAGAGGGCGAGCGCTGTCTACTTGCATCGGCAAGCCTGAACCTGGACTATGCAGCAATTGCAGAAGCAGCAATTAAGTACGACCACGACGTGCTCTCCTGGACTCAGCTGGACATGAACGCCCAGAAGGAGCTCAACAGGAAACTCATGAAGCAGTGCAACGTACCAAGAGACAGGATCATAATGGACCCGACAACGGCAGCTCTAGGATACGGTCTTGACTACGCTTACACAAATATGGAGCGTATCAGACTTGCAGCACTCATGGGTGACGACGAACTGACATTCCCGATGTCTTCGGGTACTACTAATGCATGGGGTGCCCGTGAATCATGGATGGTAAGCTCACCACTAAAAGAGGACTCTGACTGGGGACCCAGAGAATACAGAGGTCCGATATGGGAAATCGTTACAGGGCTCTCACTTGCAATTGCAGGTAACGACCTGTTCATGATGATGCACCCAACTTCGGTTGCTGTCCTGAAGCAGATTACACAGACGCTCTTCGGAATGATCGATACCGAGCAGGTTGATATTGCTAAATGGATCGGAGCGGAGGTGTAAAAAATGAAAATAAACAGCCCATTAGAAGCTTACAAGTACCTGCCCCAGACTAACTGTGGAGAATGTGGTGAAGCTACATGTATGGCGTTTGCATCCAAGCTCATAGACAGGTCAGGAAAGACGTCAGACTGCCCACCACTTATTAAGGAAAAGAAGTTTGCAAAGAAACTTGCAGAACTTGACAGGCTACTTGCACCTGAAATTCGCCAGGTAACTATAGGAGCAGGCGACAAAGCAGTCAACATTGGTGGAGACGATGTCCTGTACCGCCACAAACTAACATTCTTTAACAAGACAAAGATGTTCTTTGATGTGGCAGACAATATGGACGAAGCTGCACTTGTTGAGAGAGTTAAGAGCATAGCGAATTACAAGAAGTTCTATGTAGGACGAAACCTGCTGCTTGACGGTGTGGCAATCAGAGCCGTTTCAAATGACCCGGCAAAGTTTGCGGCAGCTGTCAAGAAGGTTGCAGAAGTAGGCCTGCCAATGATATTCTGCTCTTTTAACCCGGCAGTCCTTAAGGCAGGACTGGAAGCAGCAAAGGACAAGAACCCGCTGCTCTATGCCGCAAATAAGGACAACTGGAAAGAAGTGGGAGAACTCGCACTTGAGTACAATGTGCCTGTGGTTGTTTCAGCCTTCAATGACCTTGATGGCCTAAAGACCCTTGCAAAGACATTTGCAGAGGCAGGAATTAAGGACATTGTCCTTGACCCGGGAACTTACCCGAGCGGAAAGGGCCTGAAGGACACATTCACCAACTTCCTCAAGATCAGGAGAGCAGGAATTATGGGAGACACCGAGATCGCATACCCGATAATGGCACTCCCGTTCACGGCATGGATGGCCGGAATTTCCGACCCTGTCAGCGCATCGTACTGGGAAACAGTGATGGCTTCAGTCTTTACCATAAGGTACGGAGACATTATGATTCTCCACAGTATGGAGCCATATGCAACCATGCCCGAAGTGCACCTGGCAGAAACAATATACACAGACCCGAGGTCTCCTGTTGCTGTGGACTCGAAGATGTACAAGGTAGGAAACCCAACTGCGGACTCACCTGTGCTCTTTACAACAAACTTCGCCCTCACATACTATACAGTAGAGAGCGACCTGTCCTCAAACGGAATAGACTGCTGGCTCCTTGCAGTTAACACAGACGGAATCGGTGTTGAAGCTGCAGTGGCTGGTGGACAGCTGACAGCTGACAAGGTAAAGGACGCATTTGACAAGGCAGGGTTCGACCTCAAGACGGCCGTAAACCACAACACAGTTATTACTCCGGGTCTGGCAGCTCGCCTCCAGGGGGACCTTGAGGACAAGCTAGGGGCAAACGTAAAAGTAGGCCCAATGGACTCAGGAAGACTACCAGGCTGGATGGAAAAGAACTGGCCACCTAAATAAAGTAGAATTCAGTTTGAGTATTAATATTCCGTGTCTCCCTGGCACGGAATAAAATTTATTGCAACTTTTACAAAAAGTAATTTTCTATTTTTTCAGATAGGTCCTTAATTGAAAAAAAGTGGCATAAACCTGCTTCGTAATAGTTTAAATTTGAAATAAATCTGAAACTCAGGATGATCTTTCGTGCCTCAGAACTCATAGGGCTCATCACGGAATCAGCCAGATTTTTCATCACAGGCACGTGTTTGAGATTAAAAATGATTTAAGGAATTATTTTTATTAAGAGAATTATCCATTCTCAAAATAAAAACTTTCTCAAAATAAAAATACTTCAGTATTCTCCACGCAGTTCAGCCTGAATTTCTTCTGCGATTTCGCGGGCTGCTTCTTTGGGAGATTCTGCTTTATATATGCTCCTGCCTACAATTACCCAGTCTGCTCCTGCAGCAATAACATCCGAAGCTTTTCCGCCCTGGGCGCCTACGCCTGGAGAGATGATAGTAAGTTTGTCTCCAATAATTCTTCTGATCTTCTTTACCCTTTCCGGCCTGGTAGCTGGAGCTACAAGCCCGAAGGCTCCTGCTTCAAGGGCCATTTTTGCGATTTGTTCTGCCACAGGCTGCATAAAAGTGGCTCCTCCAGGGTGGCTCATTTCGCTTACAACAAAGACATCTTTTCGGTATTCGGAAGCAATCTCGATACAGGCATCAAGGCTATCCCTGCCAGTAAAACCCTGAACAATAACCGCATCGGCTCCGGCTTCAAATACCTGGTCACAGATAAGGCGGTTAGTGTTTGGTATATCGGCGACTTTGAAATCAGCTATAACCGGGGCAAATTCGGCAAGTTCCCTGATTATGTTAAGACCTGTTGCAAGAATAAGAGGGTACCCTACTTTTATCGCGTCCACGAATTCCCAGACGTCTTCTGCGATTTTCAACGCTTCTTCCCTGTCGGTTACGTCAAGGGCAAGGATCATGCAGGTATTCCTTTCCATCAAATCACCTCTTTGAAAGGCGTGTCCGCACAGCCGAAACAATAAGCGGTAAAGTAATGGTTGCATCTGCATATACAGTTACTGATTTAGCATCTTCTCCTACCTTTCCCCATGACTGGGCTTCGTCAAGGGTTGCCCCGCTCAAGCCTCCGGTCTCCGGGCGGTCCATTGTTAGCTGGATTGCGTAGTCAAAGGACTTGGGGGTTACAAGCATGGACTGAAGGATATAGTTCTTGGGAACTCCTCCTCCAAGCAGCATTGCACCTGCACTTTCAGCTTCATAGCAGATTTCCATGAACTCGTGCATGTCCGCAAAAGCGTCCACATGCAGAGGGTTTCCTTCTTTGTACAGCCATGCCTGAAGCCCTATTACCGAATCCTGAAGGGCAGGGCAGTAGACAGGCACACCCATTTCTGCAGCGGTTTTGAGGATTGAGGAGTCGTCGTCCAGGTTTTTTCCGATTTCAGTAAGGACCTGACGGATTGAGAGTTTTTCCTCGGGAAGCCCTGCATAAACACCCTGCAGGAACTCTTCAAGGTCGGTAAAGTGCTGGTCAGGGAGGTAGACATCATAGATCCTGTCAATGCATTCATGCCTGAGCTGAATATCGTTTGCGCAGTCCGAGCCCTTATAATGGTGAAGGCCGAGAGCTTCAACCGTATCATGTACCATATTGGCGCCTGTTGTAACAAGCACATCTATGTATCCGTCCCTTATCAGGTCTGCAACAATGCTCCTCATTCCTGCAGGTGTCATTGCTCCTGCAAGCCCGAAAAATTTCGTGGTTTTCTCGGAAGCCAGCATCTCGTAATAGATGTCCACGGCTTCAGATAGCCTGCCCGCTCCAAAGGCACAGCCGGCATATTCTTTCACAAGCTCGTCTACGGTCATGTTCGGGACTATTTTTGCCCCCCTGACCGGAGTGGTAAGATTTTTAGCAGAAGCTCCAAAGTCCATTTTTTGTTCCTCAGAAATTACAAGATTATTAAAATGTAATCATGTTAAAGTGAATGCTTAAATAAATATGCAGGGCATCAGCACACATACGTAGCCTGACACCAATTATGATGCCTTAATTTACGACTAGTTAAATAAACCCAGATAAATCCGGAGCATGGTAACCGGCTTCAACAGTAGAAGTCGGATTAATGGATTTGAGGTGGATTTGAGATGGATTTGAGATTTCCCGGATAGTCATTGTTTTAAACATCAGGCAATAGTCATTATGTTCATGCAAAGTAACTATATACTGATTTATGTGAACACCTTGGTATAGATAAACCTTCTCTTTAAAGATTGAGAAAAAATCCGTTCCGTGAGAGCGAAAAGAAAAGGCAGGCCAGACCTGCAGGAAAGCAGATTAGAGGCCTGTTAATGGATATTGAGAGAGATTAAAGCAGATTAGAAATGTCAGAATAGATCAAAGCGGATTAAAAAGGCAGAAGAACCAAAGATGATTAAAAGGGTCGAAAGAAGAATGAAGAGATAATGGACATAATAACGAAATGGAAGTTAGAAGAAAAATATAACTAAAAGGCATTGGAAAAAACAAAATAACAAGAGATGGTAATAAAGCAAAAACCAGGTACGAAAAATGCAGGATGAGATAATAAGATACGAAAATGCCGGCATAAGTTTCGGAAACAAAAAAGTGCTTTCTAATTTTTCTCTTTGCATTCCGAAAGGAAAAAAAGTCCTGCTGAAAGGAAAATCAGGAGCCGGCAAATCAACTCTGTTCAAAGCACTTCTCGGGTTTGAAAAGCTTTCCGAAGGCGCGGTTTATTATAAAGGAAAAGCCTTAAGCCCGCAGGTAGCCTGGCAGGTCCGGAAAGAGGCAGCATATATTTCCCAGGATACGGACCTCGGAGAAGGGCCCATAAAGCTCCTGCTTGAGGAAATCCGTGCTTATAAGCCCAACAGGGGAAAAATGAACCCCGAAAAGTTTCATATGCTTATTAATGAGTTCGAGCTGGAAAAAGATATACTCGAAAAAAACTTTGAACGCCTGTCCGGGGGAGAAAAACAGAGAATAGGGATTCTAATAGCCCTGCTACTTGAGAGGGATATTTTCCTTCTCGATGAAGCAACCTCAGCTCTCGACTCCGGGCTTAAGAAAAAGGTTGCTGATTACTTCCTTAAACATACGGATTGGACCCTTTTCATAATTTCCCATGACCGCGAATGGGAAAGGAATGAAGTAGAGATTGTCAATGTGGAAAAAGCCGGATCTGGCTAAAAGGCCTAACATGACATATTATCGGAAAAACTGACATATTATCGGAAAAATTGTAAAATGCACCACCTAAGGTGGTGCCCGAGAAGGTTAAGGCCGGTTGGATTACTGGGTGAATTACCGGTTAAATTTAGGGGCCTTAAAAAGGGCAAATAAAAGTAAAATAAAAAATGGCACAAAGATAAGGCACAAACATAAAGAGGAATTCTCAGATGGCAAGCCCGGATATATCGATACCTTCCATGATATTATGCTTCTTGCTGCTTTCAATCCCTCTGGCAATAAATTACAAAATAAAACTTAACCTGTCCCGGAGGACTATAAACTCTGTCACGCGCATGACCGTACAGCTTGCTCTTGTAGGGGTGTTTTTGACCTTTATTTTCGACCTGAACAGCGGGATTCTAAATATAGCATGGCTGCTTGGAATGGTCACGGTTGCAAGCTACACAACAATACGCAATGTCGAACTCCAGATGGAAAAACTGTTTCTTCCGGTGATCCTTTCCTTTACTGTGGCAAACCTGAGCATACTTTTATACTTTAACGAATTTGTGCTCGATCTTGAAAATCTTCTGGAAGCTCGTTTTCTGATCCCCATAGGAGGCATGATTCTCGGGAATTCCCTTAGCGGGAATGTTGTGGGCATAGGAGAGTTTTATGCAGATATCAGGAGGAATGAGAACAGGTACCTTTACAATCTGTCTCTCGGGGCAAGCAGATATGAAGCTCTCCTCCCCTATATTCGGAAATGCCTCCGGTCTGCCCTCCGTCCCACCCTTGCGAATATTGCAACAGCCGGAGTTGTCTTTCTTCCGGGCATGATGACAGGACAGATCCTCGGAGGTGCCAGCCCTATCCTTGCAATCAAGTACCAGATATCAATAATGATCACTATTTACGTATCCACAGCCCTGAGTACAACCTTCAGCATCCTGAGCACTACCCAGGCTGCTTTTGATGACTACGGTCTCGTCAAAAAGGAAATATACAGGAAAAAGGGCAAAAACTGATGGCCTTAACCTCTAATGCCCCTTAGAGTCACACGTATCCCGTAATGTTCTGCCCCGTGAGGCAGCGCTCAGATACCATAAGGAAATTTCACACGTATCCTGTGATGTCCTGCCCTATGGGAGTACTTTTTCTTATGCATTCCTCGCCATACTGAACCATATCCCTGACTGCATTTTTAAGTATGGAAGGGTAAATCTGGCCTACCTGTTCCCACACAGGTCTTCCATGACAAAAAAACTTAAAAGTTGGAGTTCCCTGGATCCCGTACCTTTCTGTAGTCCACGGGTTTAATTCTATATTCATTCTGGCAAAGACTGCTGATGCCCCGTACTCTCTGGCATATTCCTGAAAATAGGGTTCCATAGCTTTACAATACGGGCAGGTAAGAGTGTAAAACATTACAACAATAGGTTTTTTAGAATCCTCTACCTGCTGACCCCAGGTCGCATCCTCAAGTTCAATAATATTACTTTCGTTCAGTATACTTCCCCCTCAAAATTATAAGATAAATGAATTAAATTAGAGAACAAATCCGGTCCGGAATTTCAGGAAATTTATTTTTTATGACAGCGATACTTTACGCTTTTAATGTAGCAATATTAGACCTTCATAGAATTAAAGTTCACGCATCCAGAAAGTGAAGTTCTCAAATTTTAAAACCAAAATAGACAAAAATAAAACTGAAAACGAAAAAAGTCTGTCTTGATGGCAAATTCCGGGAATCTAAAAAAATAGCGCACATGAACCTGATTTGCCAGTAAAATTAAAAAGTAAAAGGGGGAGAACAAAACTCCACCACAGACGCAGTGCTGGATTGTTCTTCAGACTTCTTTTTCTTCATAGTCAGGGTTCATTGTTTCATCGAAACATGTGCTGCAGATGTACTTATCATCAAGACACGTCTCTTTGAAATTTATTTTTGGACCACCTGGTTTCGTAGTTGCTTCTTTGAATACATAGAATTTTTCATTAAATTCAATAGGTTGCCCGCATCTTGTACATACAAAAGGCGGATTCTCAACCGAATCAATTGCACATTCAATACATATCAGGTCGGACTTATCTCCGTGAACATCCTTAAATTTGATCGGTTTCATATCTAAACTTGTATCCACGACTAGCACATCTTCCAGCAGTTCCAGACCACAGATGTTACAGTATTCTTTCATTGTGTTGCCTCCTTTTTTCAGAGGAATCTTCACAAAATTCTGTGCTGAGTCTACAAAAGCTTCTAAACTCTCCGTGTTTGCACTCATTTAATTCCCCAATTTCGCCTATTTTATCCATTCATACCGAACCTTCATCTTTTTTCCGCATTCTATTCCGGTCCGGTACCTTTCACACCTTTTATCTGAATTATCACCCAGCCGGATAATACAGGACTGCCGGCATCTCAGCCAGAGAAGCTTTTCCCGGGGCTAAGGCAAAAGTAAAGCGGCAAAATACATATGTATTTTTATTACAATGTATTCCCGGAAAATACTCTACGCACTCAAGCAACAACAATCCGAGAAAACAAATTACAAAAAATGTGTTTCAAACCGCTTTTCAGCTCTGGTTTTACTTCCCTATGTAAATATATGTTTTAAAACTATATACAGTTATCCATTTTGATCGAATAAGGCGAATAATAACATAAAACAAAGAATTTTATTACTCTTTGACCAATACATAAGAAGGGTAAATAAGACTATAAAAGGACTCGAAAAAAATGCTCAAGCAGAGATTCGTGCTGGATACCACGGCACTAACGGACCTGCAGACTCGGGAAGTTATGGGCTATACGTCCCTCTGTGAAGGGATGAAAGCAATACTTGACCTTATAGCCGATGCCCGCCTGCATTTCGGGATCAGTTGTTATGTTCCCTATCCATCGGTGTACAAAGAGATGTACGAATTTGCAAGCCGCAACGGCTGTGACAGAGAGGTTACGGCAAAGATAGATACCTGGCTTGTGAAAAAATCTCCTGACCGCTATAGAGTGGATGTAACCTCGCAGATCTTCCATGAATACGTATCTTATATGCGAGAGAGGATCAACCGCGGGATGGGGGTTGCAGAGGATGCAATATGGGAAGCAGCAACCGAATGTCTCTTCATGGATAATCGGCAAATTCAGGAACAAGTACAGGGCAGCTCTCAGGTATGGAATTCTTGACAGCGCGCCTGATATTGACGTTTTGATCCTCGCCAAGGAACTTGACGCGGCTGTCATTGCAAGCGACTACGGAATTGAAAAATGGGCAGAACAGCTTGGGGTCCGTTTTGTGCCTGCAAATACGTTTCCTATGATGATCAAAGAGTATCTCAAGCACGGGCCTGAAGGAAAAAAGGAACCAGAATATGAGGATAAAAAGAAAAAGGACGATCTGGGAGAAACCGATTTTATTTGATAGGGCATAATAAATTCGGATAGGCATAAAGAGTGACAGATTCAGGCATCCCCCAATTAAATTCAAAGGATTGCGAGGAAGCTCTATTCAGTCTACCTCTACCGGTTGACTCTATTAACTCCGCTTATCCGATTTACTGCAATATCTTGCCGAATATTTCATTTTCAATTTATCGGGATACGTTTACTGATAAAGATATACGATAGATAAGCATAAACAAGATCTTCGCTTAGATTAATATTAATTCTCTTACATTAATATTAATTCCATATATTTCAAGCCTTTAAGGCAATCCGGGGGGAAAGAGTTTGAGAAATATTGTTATAGAAGAGTTGAAAGCTTCGGGAGTTTATCGCCAGAAGGTGGAGGTTGTTGAAAGGAAAGGGCTCGGGCATCCTGACTATATCTGTGATGCGATCATGGAACAGATTTCAGTAAATCTCAGCCAGAAATACCTTGAGACCTTCGGGACTATCCTTCATCATAATATAGACAAGGGAATGCTTGTTGCAGGTGAAGTGGAAGGAAAATTCGGAGGGGGAAAAGTTGTAAGCCCTATGCGGCTCATTATAGGGGACAGGGCTACCTTCGAATATGAGGGAGTTGAGATCGATGTTCCCGGGCTTGCAGTCAATACGGCAAAAGAATGGATTTCGGAAAAGCTCCGTTTTGTTGACCCTGAGAACCTCATTTACCAGGTAGAACTCAAAAAGGGCTCTGCAGAACTTACGGATATTTTTAGCAGGGGAGGAAAAGTCCTGGGAGCAAACGATACATCCGCAGCAGTCGGGTATGCGCCTCTTAGTCCTACTGAAAGGCTGGTCCTTGATACGGAACATTACCTTAACTCAAAAGAATTCAAAAAAGAGTACCCTGAGTCAGGAGAAGATATAAAGGTCATGGGGCTCAGGCATAAAGAGAATGTGCACCTTACCGTTGCTGCTCCTTTCGTGGATAGATACGTTGAATCCGAAGAGGATTATTTCAAAAAGAAGATCGAACTTCACGACAGGATTGAAGAATTTGCTGCAGGGTTTGCTGAAAGAGAAAGAGCAGAAGTTGAAGCCTGCATATGTGCAAGACCTACTGCTTCCCTTAATACCCTCGATATGCCTGGCAGGGGAATGGAAGGAATTTACACAACAGTTACCGGAACCTCTGCAGAGGATGCCGACTGCGGCGAAGTGGGGCGTGGAAACCGCGTAAACGGGATAATCCCCTTAAACCGCCCGGTCAGCAGTGAAGCTGCAGCAGGGAAAAACCCTGTAAGCCATATAGGAAAGATTTACAATCTACTCTCTCACAGAATAGCAGCCGAGATTTACAGGGAAGTCCCTGATGTCTCGGAAGTATATGTATGGCTCCTGAGTGAAATAGGGACTCCTATTGACCAGCCTCAAATTGCAACTGCCCAGCTGATTATGAAAAAAGGTGCAGCCGGAGACGTTGAAAAAGAAGCGGCAGAGGTTATAGAAAGAGAACTTGAAAATATTCATTCCTTCTCAATGGAACTTGTAGCAGGAAGGAAACCCATCTGCTGAACGGGCAAATTAGAAAAAGCCTGACTTTCAGCAGTATTGTTATAAGCAGGCTTTATAAAAAATAGGTTTTGGAAAAAATAGTTGATATATAGGGCCATATCCGTTATTCGGTTTACACCCCGGCAATAAAAGCTATCAGCGCAAACAACATAGCTATTTTGAACATTTTAGAGGACTTTGTGGGGTTGTTCTTTATAAGCAGTTGAGCAATGGCTGCAAGAAACCCCAGGTCTGCCAGAAAAACAAGATAAAGATAGCGAAGCCCCAGGATATGCATAATGTAAGGGAGCGGGCTCAAAAGTACGGCAAGGAGCCCTATAAGCACTGCAAGGTATCCTGCTTTTTTTGCACCTATCCTGAGGGGCAGGGTATCTGCCCCTTCTTTACTGTCCCCTTCCATATCCTCAATGTCCTTTACAATTTCTCGGGCTGTAATTGCAAGAGCTGCAAGCAAAAACAGTACGGAAAGAGCTTCAAGTCCTCCAATTCCGAAAACGGAAGCTCCGAATAAAAAAACGGAGCCTGTAAGGTAGCCTATACTCAGGTTCCCTAAAAGGGGCGTGCCTTTGAGGGTTTTTGCATACAGGATCAACAGCAGGGAATTAAAAAGAGAAATTAACCCGCAGATGGAATTTATTGAGAAAGCCAGGAGGGTTCCGAGGGCAAAGAGAAGGTAAGAAAAATAAAAAGCCTCTTTTGCTTTTACGCGGCCGGACGGAATAGGCCTTTCAGGACGGTTGATAGAATCTATTTTTATGTCATAATAATCGTTAATTGTATTTCCTGCACCTGAAACTAGAAATACTACCAGAAACACGAGCCCTGAATCAATATAAGGGAAAGATCCCGCAAAATCCGAACCTGAAGGTCCTGAAACCAGAATATTAAAAGCTATCAAAGTTCCGATTACGGCTGCAAACCCCGCCATCAGGCAGTTTCCGTACCTCATAAGCTCCAGATATGTGCGTATTCCGGCAGACATCAGAAGAAACAGCATTATAAAGTATTAAAATTTTGCCAAAAATAAAGCTGACGATTATGTTGCCAAGCACCTGTCTGTATGACAGGAGCCCTTTATCTGGTTATTATCGTCGTCACCTTCTAAAGAATCCGGATCAACTGCCTATTCATAGAAAACGCAACCTTTTTTAGATCTGCAGTTTATTGCAGTCATAGGAGAAGTATACTCAGAATAAATTCTAAATTTTTTTTATATGAATAACATAATAAATTGTTAAGGACTTACGGTGTACAGTAGAGATTTCTGTTTACGGATGTGCTGGCGGAGGCCATAAAAATGAAACCCCATTTTTTAATTTCCCTAATTTATGTACTGTTGATAATATTGATAATTCCTGGAATGACTCCCGGCATGGCGTCTGCTGCAGATGAAGCAGCAGGAGATAGCGGAAGTTCAGATACAGCAGATC
>OBLN01000520.1_pt1 | contig 13970 bp, 12 predicted proteins | sample 1519301 | NCBI WGS metagenome assembly OBLN01 (sample SAMEA2452533, study PRJEB22499) | sediment metagenome | reverse complement strand
CAACGGGTTTAATAGCAAACTCATAAGCCTTGTCATTAAAAGTTGTCATAGCTCTATTGTAGCCGCTAAAAGGGTCGTAGACCTCTTCTACCTCAAACTCATCTGCAAAACCTTCAAGTTCGCCGTTAATGTCATCTCTCTCTTGCTCAATAGCAACCTCGTTCGGCTTTTCCACCGACTTTGAGCTACACCCCGTCAATGTCAGTACTAAAGTAATAACAAATGCAAAATAAACAGATCTCAAATCATACCTTTACTCTATCCGTCAAAGCCCTCGTCAGAGACAAAATATCAATATTTTCCAAACTTACTCCGGTCGGAACGCCCTGAGCAATTTTTGAGTAGTTTATATTAAAATTACTTAATTTATCTTCAATATATAACATAACCGCATCATTTGCAATAGATGGCGTTAACGCAAAGACTATCTCTTTGACTCCGCTTGAGACCAATCGCTCGAGCTTTGAGAAATCAAACTCCGCCAAAGACTCCAAGACGAAGTATCTTCCGCCAAAAAGTGCGTTCTCCTCCAGAAGCAAAATATCCTTTGCGTTCTCGACTATACACAAAAGCGTCTCGTCCCTGCTGTCGTCACAGCAGATGAAACAGAGCTCATCTTCGCTCATTCCGCCGCATGAAGAGCACTGTTTAAGGGTTCCAAGAGCATCTTCAATCGCATGGGATATCTTCATACCCGCAAAGCTATCTTTCATCACCATATGATAAGCAAGCCTTGTTGCCGATTTCTTCCCGATGGTAGGGAGTTCCTGCAGCGCATCTACAAGCTTGTTGAACTTTTCTAGTGAACCTCTCATCAAGAGTTCCCTTTTGGCAGAAGTATCCAGAGCTTAAGAGGCGCTTTTAGCCTGCCTGCAACCTCTTTAGCTTCCTCTCCGTAACCCATAAACATATCTGCCCGCACGCTCCCTTTGATTGCTCCGCCCGTATCTTGCGCCATAACTACGCGGTTAAACTCTATATTTTCGTCCTCTGCACTTAAATAGAGCATACTTCCAAGCGGAATATACTTTCTGTCCACTGCAATTGAACGCTTAGGCGTAAGCACGACTCCGAGCGAACCGCTTGCCGCATGCTCTTTTTGCCTAAAAAAGACCATAGACTTGTTATAGTTAAGCACTTCATCTATCCTTGATGGGTTCTTCTCCAGCCACGCTTTTATGCTTTGAAGCGAAATATCCTCCATAGGGATCTCGCCATTGTCTACAAGATATTTTCCTATCGAGGCGTATTTGTGCCCGTTTTGGTTATCATAGCCCACGAAGATGGTACTTCCGTCATCAAGAGTGACTCTTCCCGATCCTTGAACCTCTAAAAAAAAGAGATCAATTTTTGAGTCTGTGTAGCAGATTATCTCCGCATCCAGTTCATTTTCGGCGGCATCTTTTCTATCATGGTAAGGAACAAGCCTGTTTCCGACAAGTTTGCCTCTGAGTCTGTAACTTTTAAGCTCCGGATACTGCTCGCCCAGATCTACGATTACCAGATCTTTTGGAGTTTTGTACAGAGGGTGGATATAGGGCTCTTTTTTAGTCAGTGAACCTCTTATTTCAGGTTCATAGTAGCCCGTTAAAAGCCCGTCATGAGAACTCTGTGGCAAAGCGATCTCATAAGGGGTGAAATATGCGCTTAAAAACTCTTTTGCATCTGAGGCTTCTGCTGCTCTGATGCACAGATCAGCGTAGATCTCTCTTGTTTTAGCCGTTTTACAACTTTGCACAAATGACTCCAGAGCGTTTTCATAATCCTCACCGTGCCAGTGGGGAAGCTTACTGAAATCGCTCTTGTAAAGATCGGTATCGGGCATATGAGAAAAGCTTATTTTTGGCTCTTTGGAACAGCCGCTAAAGAGTAATAATGCGCTTAAATAGAGTATAAAATGTTTCATAAATGGATTATACATAGATTAAATTTAAAACGATATAATTGCGAAAATTTTTAGATGTTAGGATATTAAAATAATATGCAAGATTTAAGCTATTACGAAATATTAGAGGTCTCCAGAGATGCGGACCAAACTACGATCAAAAAAGCTTACAGAAAAATGGCAAAAATTTATCATCCCGACAAAAATCCGGGTGACAGCGAGGCCGAACACAAATTTAAATTGTGCAACGAAGCTTATCAATGTCTAAGCGATGAAAAGCAGAGAAGCATTTACGACAGATACGGTAAAGAGGGACTTCAAGGCATGGGCGGCGGCAGAGGCCGCTCATCAGCAGGTTTTGATGATCTGGGTTCAATATTTGAAGAGATGTTCAGCGGTTTTGGAGGCTCATCACGACGCCGTCAAAACCCTGCAGACATGGAGAAGTACCCGCTTGATATGAACGTCGATATGACGATCAGTTTCAACGAAGCCGTCTTTGGCTGCGAAAAAGATGTGGAGTTCAAGTATAAGAACTCTTGTAACAGCTGTAAGGGTACCGGTGCTAAAGACGGCAAGCTCTCAACCTGCCACCAATGTAGAGGACAGGGTCAGGTCTTTATGAAACAGGGCTTTATGACATTTTCTCAAACCTGCCCCGTTTGTCACGGAAGCGGTTCTGCACCTTCAGCGCCTTGCGGCAGCTGTGACGGCAGAGGATACCATGAAGAGAGGGGCAACGTAACCATCAAAGTTCCAAAAGGGATCGACAGCGGTAACCGCCTTAGAGTCTCAGGTAAAGGAAATATAGGCAAACGCGGAGACAGAGGCGATCTATACGTCACTTTTAACGTAAGACCCGATAAGCACTTTCAAAGAGACGGAAACGACGTCTACATCATAATTCCGGTATTTTTCACTCAGGCAGTCTCTGGAGAGAGCCTAACCATCCCTTCACTTACGGGAGAGCTGGAGCTTAAACTTGATGTCGGCACAAAAGACAAGCAGCAGTTCCTCTTTAGAGGCGAAGGGATAGAGGATGTTCACGGTCACGGCAAAGGTGATCTCATTGCGCAGGTCAATATCACCTACCCTAAAAAACTCACAGATGAGCAGCGTGAGCTTCTTAGCAAACTTCAAGAGTCTTTCGGCATAGAGTCAAAACCGCATGAGAGCGTTTTGGACTCAGCCATAGAGAAGATGAAGAACTGGTTTAAGTAATTATCCTGTAACACTCCCGCAATAATTGCGGGAAAACTAGAGCTTTTGACACTACAAAACGTTTATTTTATTATTACGATATTTTTTTATACAAGCCCCGTCCATCCCCAAAGCATCTACATCCCTCTTTATTTTTTAAAGATCAGCCATAAATCTAAATGGCACGTCTAAATTTAAGATTAACAACTGTAAAATCATTCAAAAAAACACAAACGCCAGAGCGTAAGCACAATCACAAGGAGAGACAGTGAAAAAAATGTCTATTAAAATACAGGTAATACTGCTTGTTGTAGTATCTTTACTCTTTTTGAGCCTGATATCTACCTATATATCAAGTTCAAAAAGCAAAGAGGCACTCTTAGAAGCAAATGATTCTAAATTAACTCTTACAAGAGATATAAAAAAGAACCAGATAGAGAGCTTTTTTCAAGAGAGAATTGGAGACATAAATGTTCTTGCACGCTCTGAGAATATAGAAGATATCATAAAAGACTTGGCTCTCTTGGGTGATCAACTCGGAGTTAGACCGACCGACAACTACCCGGTTGCAAATCCGCTTGTCAAAGAAAAGACACAACCGCATGAGAGTTTTTTTCAGGGTTATGTAAAAGATTACGGATACTATGATGTTTTTGTTATCTCTGCAAACTACGGCCGTGTTATCTACTCGGCGGCAAAGGAGAGCGACTACGGCGCGAACCTCAAAACAGGTTCTCTAAAAGAGAGCGGCTTAGGTCAGGCATTTAAACAGGCTCTTGAAAAAAATCGCCCTGTATATTCAGATATGGCTCCATACGCTCCAAGTAAGGGAGAACCTGCAATGTTCTTGGCAGCTCCCGTTGAGATAGACGGTAAAGTAGAAGCCGTGATCGCTTTTCAGATATCGGACGCTTCTATCTCAAAGATCATGAACTACCGCGAAGGGTACGGCAAAACACAGGAAGATTATCTTGTCGGACATGACAATCTAATGAGAAGCGACAGTTTTTTAAGAAAAGAGACTCACTCTCTTAGAGCATCTTTTGCAAACCCCTCTGCAGGTAAAGTCGATCATGAAGCTTCAAGAGGCGGACTTAACTCTCAAAGCGGAAATATAACGACCAAAGGTTTTACAGGAGAGAGTGTTATATTTGCATACTCCTATATAAGTGTTGGCGAAGATTTTAAATGGGCGATCATATCAAGAATATCGGAAGATGAAGTTTTAGAGTCCGTCAATGAGATTAGAAACACTTTAGTCATAGATGCGCTTGTTCTTCTGAGTGTTATTATCGCCCTTGCGATATTTTTGATAAACAGAAGTTTGGTAAAACCGATGGAGAAGTTCAAAGAGACGCTTTTAAGTATTGCAAACAACAAAAACCTGACTCTGAGCGTGAACGAAAACGCCCCTCTTGAACTCTCACAGATGGCAAGAAGTTTTAACGATTTGATGAGGGAGCTAAAAGACCTCATAGATACCTCAAAAGTAAGTTCAAGCGAAAATGCTTCCATCTCTCATGAACTCTCGACCACTGCAATGGGTGTCGGGGAGAACGTTGAGAAGAGTGTTGTCGTCATAGATGAAGCAACGCAAAAAGCAAACAGCATCAAAGAAGAGATAGCTCAGGCGATCATTGACGCTCAGGAGAGTAAAAAAGAGATCATTAAAGCAAATGAGAATCTTAACTTAGCGCGAGGTGAGATAGTTGCTCTTACAAACAAAGTTCAAAGTTCGGCAGAGCTTGAAGTTGAGCTCTCACACAGAATGCAGACGCTCTCAAGTGAAGCGAATGAGGTTAAGAACATCTTAGAGATCATCTCCGATATCGCAGAACAGACGAACCTTCTAGCACTTAATGCGGCAATAGAAGCTGCCCGTGCAGGTGAACACGGAAGAGGATTTGCGGTCGTTGCAGATGAAGTAAGAAAGCTTGCAGAACGTACTCAGAGAAGTCTTACAGAGATAAATGCGACCATTAACGTAATTGTTCAATCCATTGTGGATGTAAGTACGCAGATGAACTCAAACTCTGAAGATATTCAAAAGCTCTCGGAGAATGCGACCGATGTTGAAGTTAAGATAAACGAGAGCGTCTCAATTGTAAAAGATGCAGTAAGAGCAAGTGATAAGACAGTAAACGACTTTGAGAAGACGGGAAGAGATGTAGAGTTCATTGTCTCTCAAGTTTCAGAGATAAATGAGATATCTTCCAAAAACGCAAGAAACGTAGAGGAGATAGCAGCTGCGGCTGAGCATCTAAACTCTATGACCGATGAGCTGCATGCAAAGTTGGAGACGTTTAAAACATAATTTAACGGCTCCCGTCAAAACTCCTATTTTAGGGAGTTTTGATAACTTCATTTAGATTGACAAATTTGGCAAATTTACCTAAAATGTTAAAAAAATAAAAGATCAGCCAATGAGCAAAAAAAGAAGCCTATGTCAATCATGAAACTGGACCTGAAAGCAAAACTGCTTCTTCTCTCCATCATAACTATATCATTTATATTGGTACTCTCTTTTATGCTTCTCTTCAAGGCATCAAGCGATAAAACAAATCTTGAGACTACAAAGTACCGCATACTTGAAGCACAGGCTATCTCAAGAGTTATACACTTTATGCAGATAGAGAGAGGTCTTATGACAGGCCTTATCGCAAGTGAGAATCTAAACAGTAACGACGATAAACTTATATCTGCAATGAATGATCTAGATAGCGCCATAGATGATGCGAAATTCACATACTCATATACCAAAAACAGCAGCAACTACATCATGGATGTTCTAAGCGATGTTAAGGCGAACAGAAAATCGATCTATCTGCTAAACCTCTCTACTACGGATGCTAAAAACTACTACACAAAAAACATAGCCACTCTTCTCAATTTTACGAGAACTATTCCTTCTATGATGAACGACAAAGAGAATAGAAACATCATACAGGCATACACTCACCTATCGTCCGCCAAAGAGGCTCTTGGACAGATAAGAGCCACTCTGAGCGAGGTTTTGATCTATCACAAGTTCTTAAAAAACACACTTACCTCTTTTGCCGGCAATCTTGAAGTATATAATCTAAACAGCATGAGCTTTCAAGCGATCGCTCCGGATGAGATTCTGATATTTTACTACGATACATTCAAAGGGGATGATGTAGATGAGACATTTAGAATAATAGATGAGGCACTAAATAGTAAAAATGAGAATCTGCTTAATACAGACTCAGACTACTGGTTTGAGAGATCAACAAAAACGATAAATCTTTTAAAGGCCGTAGAGGACAAGCTCTTTAACGAAGTTAACAAGATAATCAACAACAAGCTTGATTTTGCCTTTTATGAGATTCTTGCCCTTAGTTTATTTTTGATCTTCAGTATAGTAACGCTGACGATTTTAATGATTATGGCCATTAGAACGGTTCTATTTAAAACCGATGAACTTGAGCAGGTTCACAGTGACTCGCTTCTGCTTTTGGAGCAGTACAAATCTGCAGTTGACAGAAGTTTCATCGTCTCTAAGACCGATGCAAAAGGGATAATAACCTACGTCAATGACGAATTTTGCAAGATCAGCGGCTACTCGGAGAGCGAGCTTTTAGGAAAACCTCACAATATCGTAAGACATCCTGACACTCCAAAAGAGGCTTTTAAGTCTATGTGGTACACCATAAAAAATCTTAAGCAGCCATGGTCCGGAGAGCTTCAAAATCTAAATAAAAACGGAACATCTTACTGGGTAAAAGCCGTAATAAACCCGATCATGGACAGAGACGGCAACATTGTAGAGTATATCGGGGTCAGAACAAATATATCTGAGATAAAAAATGCCTCAACAATGGACTTCTTGACTGGCTACGGAAACAGAACAAAGCTAAACAGCGATATACACTCTCTTAAAAATCTCTCGATTGCTATCTTCAATCTGGACAACTTTAGGCAGATTAACGATTTTTACGGGCATGAGTTCGGAAACGAAGTTATAAAAGCACTCTCGGATAAAATATACAACTTTATCTTTAGCGACTCTAATCTTAGATTTTACAGACTTCAGGGAGATGAGTTCGTCATACTTGGCGTATCTTGCCAAAAAGGGCACTTTGAAGATGTCGTCAAAGGTGTTTTAAAAGAGATAAAATATGGTATAAAGATCGAAAATGAGCAGATACTAACTTCATGCAGCTGCGGAATATCTTTTGAAGAGGATAAGAGCAAACTCCTCTCTACGGCAAATATGGCACTAAAGATAGCCAAAAAAAGCAATAGCAACTATCTCATATATGAAGAGAGCATCTCGCTAAACAAAGAGTATGAGAACAATATAAAATGGAGCAAAAAACTCTCAAACGCTCTAAGGGATAAAAACATCATCACCTACTATCAGCCGATCGTAAACAACTCAACACTTCTCTACGAAAAGTATGAGTGTTTGGTCAGAATGACAGATGAAGATAGAGTCATCTCTCCGTTCTTCTTCTTGGATGTTGCAAAGCAGACTAGACAATACTTTGATATTACAAAAACGGTTATAGAGCAATCTTTTGAGATGTTTAAAGACAAAGATGCCGAGTTTTCGATCAATCTCTCCATAAATGACATACTTGAGCCGCAAATCTCCGAATATCTGATCATGATGCTAAAGAGATACGGTATAGGTTCAAAAATAGTTTTTGAGATAGTTGAGTCTGAATATATAGAAAAATTTGAAGATGTAATGGCTTTTATAACAAAGGTCAAAAAGTACGACTGTAAAATTGCCATCGACGACTTTGGCACAGGATACAGCAACTTTGAGTATCTTATAAAACTAAAGGCCGACTATCTGAAAATTGACGGCTCTCTTATTAAAAACATAGACAAAGATAAAAATGCTTACCTAGTGGTATCTACCATTGTAGATTTCTCAAAAAAGCTGGGCATGAAAACGGTCGCTGAATTTGTGGAGAGCGAAGATATATTTAAAATAGTAAAAGAGCTCGGCGTTGACTACTCGCAGGGCTACTACTTTCAGCAGCCGCAAAAAGATATCTAAAGAGTGTCTGCTTGAAACCGTATAATCCAAGAAAAATAGTTCTTATAGGTGCTTCAACAGGAGGTCCTGGACAGATAGAGAAGATAGTAGGCTCACTGCCTCCGCTAAGCGAAAGTGCCGTTATAATAGCCCAGCACATGTCTATGGATTTTATACCGAGCTTTACCAAAAGATTAAAAGAGCTTAGTATTAACAACATCAGTATGGTTAGCGACAACACATCCGTTGAATCCGGAAACATATATCTTTGTCATGGAATCACATCAGTTAGAAAGGACGGGTACGGCTTAAAATTTAGTGTTGAATCATCACAACAGTACAAATACAACCCAGATATAAATACCATATTCAACTCCTTTGTCCCTTTTGCACAAGAGATAGAGATGCTGGGAGTTATACTTACAGGCATAGGTGATGACGGTGTAGAAGGGTGCAGACAGCTCTCCATTAAAGGTGTTAGAACTGTGACACAAGATGAAAAGAGCGCCATAGTAGACGGCATGCCAAGCAGAGCAAGAAAAGAGATCCCAAACATAGAAGTAACCGACATTGCAGGAATCAAAGAAAAAATAAGGAGCTTTTGCAGCTGATGTTTAGTTTTTTTAAAAGAAAGAATCAGGTTTTGGAGAGTGTCACGCAAGATGTTGTTCAGGATTTTAGTGACGTATTGCCCGTCGCACACTTCTTTAAAAACGAAACGGGCGTAATATTTGACAAACAGCTCTCCATCCTTCAAAACAAAGTAACTACGTTCTGCAAACAAAGAGATATAAACTCATTTACTGAGCTTTTGAAAAAAGCGCAAGAGGATAAAGAGTTAAAACAGGAACTTATTGACTACCTGACAACAAACGAGACATTTTTTTACAGGGAGTTCAAGCAGATAGAAGAGCTTGTAAAACTAGTAAAAGGGAGCGACAGAGAAGTCACTATCTTATGCGCTCCATCTGCGACCGGAGAAGAGCCTTACGGCATCGCAATAGCTCTGCTTGAAGCAGGTGTGGCTTCCCATAAGTTTCATATTACAGGAATAGATATCAACTCCGACGCAACATCCAGAGCAAAAAAAGCACTCTACAAAGAGAGAAACGTAAGAAATCTTCCGCAAAACATTATCGAGAGGTACTTTACAAAAAGTGATTCTCTCTACGCACTAAAAGAGTCGGTTAAATCGCAAGTGACATTCAGAGTTATAAATCTGTTTGACCCATCTTTTAAAAATATAGGGAAGTTTGATTTTATATTTTCGAGAAATATGCTTATCTATTTCGATAAAGAGACGAAACTAAGAGCAAAAGAGATTTTAGAGGGACTCAGAAAAGATCCAAATCAAGAGATTTTTTTCGGACATGCGGATCTGTTTTAAAATAAGGATAGGCTAATTATAACCTCTGCTTGCTCACTAAGGCTTCACTGCGGGTGCCCCAAAATCAAATAGATTTTGACCCTTCAGTTGCAGAATCGTTCGCCAAGCATAGATTATGAATAAAGTCTAATAAATAAAGGAAAAGTTTTAGATTTGGTGTAGTTTGTGTTCAATGTTGGCTAAGGTAGCACTGTAGTGCACCGAATGCCAAGATTGGGCACAAGGTGCTCTAAAGCTAGAAGCTTTTTTAGACGCGAGCTTCTTCGCGGCGCTGGAGATATGCCCACTGCGCATCCACACGCTCTTGCCACTCTTTAATGAGGTATTTGTACTCATCTTTGAAGAGGTGCTTAAAACGTCCCTGAGCAGCCAAATACTCCTCAACAGGAATAACGTTCTTAGGTCTGTACGTAATGTTGAGCTCATGACCGTCGATTATCTCATAAAGAGGGAAAACGAGAGAGTCTGTCGCCAGATCCGTTAGGTGCATCGTATCTTTAGGGTCAAATTTCCACTCCGTAGTACAAGGCGAAACTGCATTGATAAAGACAGGTCCATCAACCGAAAAACCGTGCTGGATCTTCTTTACCATATCTTTCCACTTATTTGGAGCGACTTGAGCAGCATATGGAATACCGTGTGCAGCCATAATGCCCATCAGATCTTTTTTATTCTTCTTCTCACCGTAACTTACACGACCTGCAGGTGATGTAGTAGCACTTGAACCTATAGGAGTAGATGATGATCTCTGTCCGCCGGTATTTGCATAAACCTCGTTGTCAAGAACAACGTGCATTATGTTGTGACCGCGCTCCATACATCCGGATATCCACTGAAATCCGATGTCGTAAGAAGCACCGTCTCCTGCGAAAGATACGAACTTAGGATTACGATCAGGCTGCTTAAGACGCCCTTTTCTCTTAAGTACTTTATACATGCTCTCTGCACCCGCAACTGCAGTTGAGCTGTTCTCAAATCCGATATGTATCCAAGAAGCATCCCATGAAGTATACGGATAAACCGCCGTACAAACTTCAAGACAACCCGTCGAAGCAGACAGAACCAAGTCATCATTTGTTGCGTTTAAAACTTCACGAACTATAATAGAGTGCGCACATCCGGGACATAAAAGGTTAGCACCCTCAAAGCGGTCAGCCGATGTTGAAAACTCTTTTAAGTTTTTTATTTTTTTCATTTCACTCACGGTTTTCTCCTTATAAGTATGCTAATTTCGGCCCACGAACACCGATAAACTGCTGTAGAGGCGTCGTGATCTTACCTGCATCAACGTTTGCTTGAAGCTCTTTAAAGAGAGCGACTAAATGAGCTTTCGTTAGGTCACGGCCGCCTAATCCGTATACGTATCCGCTAAGCATAGCTTTTGTATCCGTATTGAAAAGTGAACCTGCGATCTCGTTAAAGAGCATTCCCACGGTTCCGTTTGGCGATGAACGGTCAAGTGCAGCGATCGCCTTGACGCCTTTTAGTGCCTCAGCAACTTGGAAGAACGGGAACGGACGGATAACTCTTATACCAAGTACTCCGGCTTTAATACCCTGCGCTCTCATCTCAGTAGCAACTTCACGAGCAGTCTCGACCGAAGTACCCAGACAGACAACACATACATCTGCATCATCCATATCGTACTTCTCTACTATGTTGTACTTACGGCCGCTTAACTTCTCAAACTCACCAAAAGCAGCTTCGATCTTAGGCATAACTTTTGTCATAAGATCATTGTGCTGACGAGCTTTATGCTCAAAGTGCCAATCTTCTTCCGTTTGAACACCGTGAGTTACAGGATGTTCAAAGTCAAGCATATCGTTCATCGGCTTAAAATCACCGACAAATCCGTAAGCCTGGTCATCCGTTAAAGTATGAACACCTTGTGCCGTATGAGAAGTCATAAATCCGTCTTGATGAACCATGCAAGGAAGTCTTACGTCGTGATCTTCGCTCACCTTAAATGCTATAAAGTTCAAATCGTAAGCATCTTGAGGACAGTAAGCATCAAGCTGTATCCATCCGCTGTCACGACCTAGATACATATCAGAGTGGTCACCATTAACGTTAAGCGGAGCAGCAAGTGCGCGGTTAACGACATTTAAAACGATAGGCAGACGCATACCAGAAGCCTGGTAAAGAGTCTCTACCATAAGCGCAAAACCTTGAGAAGAAGTAGCAGTAGCAACGCGTCCACCGGCAGCAGCAGCACCGATACATGCACTCATCGCAGCGTGTTCCGACTCTACCATAACAAACTCACCCTCAACGTAACCGTCAGAGGTAAACTTTGCATACCCCTCAACTATAGGAGTTGACGGAGTAATCGGGTACGCGGCAACAACATCAACCTGAGATTGTCTTAGGGCTTGCGCAGCGGCAAAATTTCCATCCCATACTTCGATATCTCTTAATTCCATTTTATCAAATGCCATTACGCTTCCTCCTCGTCTTTTTTAGGCCAATTAGCGATCTCTGTCTCTTCATCGGCTTGTTCAGGGAACATTAGAAGTGATTTAGGGTTTGTAGGGCAAACCTCAACACATATTCCGCATCCCTTACAGTGATCCATATCAACGCCTATTAATTTTTTATCTCTTGAAATTATTGAAACATCCGGACAATATATCCAGCAAAATTGACAATCGATACAGTAGTCTTTGTTAAATACAGGCTTGATCAATCTCCAGTCAGCTACACTTGCTGTGTAAGAGCTGTTTTGAGAGTACGCACGATCCTCTTGTCTCGTACCTGCAATATCATCTATCTTTCCGTCAAAAGTACGAAGCATAGCTCCGATTTCGAACTCATCCCATCCTTTTTTTGCCATCATAAATCCCTTACTTTACTTCATCGTATGCACGCTGAATTGCAAGCATATTAGCGTCGATGATCTTCTGTGGTAATTTTCCAAGAACTCTTTTCATACTCTCTTTGAAAAACTCTATTTCATACATTCCTGAAATTTTCATAAACGCGCCAAGCATCGGCGTATTTGGAATAGGACGACCTATAGTCTCGTTTGCGATCGTAATACAATCCACGGTATAAACCTCTTTGCCCTCTAGCTTCGGCTGAGCTTTTTTTAGCTCTTCAGTAGTCATGTGGGTAGTGATAATATACTTCGTACCATCTTTATGATTTACAGTAACGTCTGTTGTCATTGTTAATGCAGGGTCAATAACAAACACATAATCAGGTCTCATATATTTTTCGTGATTCATGATCACTTCCTCGTCAACACGGTTATAAGCCGTCATTGCCGCTCCACGTTTTGCAGAACCATAAAACGCAAATGCCTGAACATGTTTACCTGTTGTAGAAATAACATCAGCTAAACCTTTAGCACCGGTTACAGCACCCTGTCCAGCACGACTATGCCATCTAATCTCTAGCATAAACTCTCCTTCTCTTTTATATAAGAACCTTCAATTCTATTTTACCCCTTATTCTAGACAAGTTGCTCTTAAAAATAGCTTGATGTTTTATTCTTTTTTAAGAATAAAGCTAAGTGTGTTATTTTTTCCTATTTTGCAAGTATACAGCCGCTTCCAGCGCATCATTCAATATAACATTTGTGAACATTTTTAATGTTTCATGCCCTTCGTAACCGCTTAAAACTCCTATGGAATTTATGTTGGCATTTTTGGCTGCGATAAGGTCAAGTTTTGTATCGCCGATCATCCAAATCTCTCTGTTTTTTGTATCCATTTTTTCCAGCGCTTTCATTATAGGCTCAGCGTGGGGTTTAGGATTTTCTACATCCTCTCTGCCGATAAGGACTTCAAAATGGTGCATAATATTAAAATGCTCCATAAGTATCTTGGAGTAGTGTCCCGTTTTTGTAGTAACTATCCCAAGCGTGGCAAATTTGCTTGAGAGCTCCACCGCCTCTTTTGCATTTTTCAGAAGCTGTGTCTTTTGCGTCGATATCTCTCTGTAGTGCTCTTTGTATGTCATTATGATATCGGAGATAAGACTTTTTTGGACCCCCATATTTTCATACATGATGTCAAGCGGATAGCCTATCAGCGACTTGATCTCCTCATTCTCCCTTCTTGGAAGCCCGTGAAGATCAAAAGAGCGGTGAAACGACTCCAGTATCGCCTCCGTCGAATCAATTAAAGTGCCGTCAAGATCAAACAAAATTATCAAACTATTTCTCCCATTTTATGTAGTTGTGCCAGATGCCGCTCGGGCTCGGCTCTATATTTTTTATATCTTTACTTACCGTCGCAATCGAGTTTGGAATATATAAAAAAAGATACGGATTCTCATCGGTTATTATCTTAAACATCTCTTGCCATGACCGAGCGAGACGCTCTGTATCAATCATGCTTTGAGACTCCTCTATCATTCTGTCCATCTTGGGATTATGATAGCCGACAAGATTAAAGCCGCCCTGCTTGTCATTATCGCTGTGCCAGAACATATATGGGTCTGGCGTTGGCGAGAGAGCCCATCCTAGCAGTACGCTGTCAAAT
>OBLN01000518.1_pt1 | contig 13978 bp, 12 predicted proteins | sample 1519301 | NCBI WGS metagenome assembly OBLN01 (sample SAMEA2452533, study PRJEB22499) | sediment metagenome | reverse complement strand
GAGGAAGATCTACGCAGCTGCAATCAAGTGCGATACATTTGCTCTTGGTATTGCTGTGAAGACAGGTGAGTCAGATGATTGGGCGTTTGACTCAATGAAGTACGTGGACTGTAAGATAACAAGCGTTACGCCTTCCGATGTTGACAACTCTGGTGGAGTACCAACCATGAAGTTCAGCGGAAAGGCACTGAAGGTAATCGCATCCAACAACGGACAGGATCTGACCACAACCACCACGGGTGCTACTGGCGATCTTTCTTAAATAGGTGATGACGAATGAATGATAAAAAATATTTTGACATTCATAGCCTGATAGTGAAAGGTAAGGAAGCTGTTAGGGAGTACGAACTCCCTAATGGTGCTACTGTCCTTATCAGACCACTGACAGAGCTGGAAGTCGAGGAAGCCGAACTTGCAATGTTTGATGCTGTCAAGGACAAGGCGACAAGGGAGTTTGCCTTCAAGATCTCAAATGCAAGGGCAAACGGAGAGACACTGAATCCTGACGACTACAATGATGTTGATTTTTCAGCGTTCATCAGGGCTTCAAACGAATACATGTTCCAGGTCGCATACATGGCTATGCGTGATTTTACTGACGACTTTGATATCTACGACCTGAAGAAGATTCCTGGTATCAAGGAACTCGCAGAGGAAGTAATGGCAATCAGCGGATATGCTGATGAAACTGTGGAGATGGTAGAGGAATTTCGCAACGAGTAATAGCGGAATGAAACTCAATTTTTTACTGCATCATGAAAACACAGGGTATAAACTTACAGACAATATTGCTGACCTGATTTATACTCAAATTCATTTCCTGTATATCTGTGCCAAGATACAGGACGATAAACTTAGGGAAATTCACGAAGGTACACAAAACGACTCACTACCACTCGATATTACTGCTTCTGACAGTCCGGAAGATGTGAGAGATAAATTCGATATTATAACGGAGTGTCTTATTTGACGAAGAAATTTACTTTTTATACGGAAGCAGGTGGCGTTGATAAGACTGTTAATGATCTCGGAAAGATCGGAGATGAGTTGGATAAAAATCTAAAGAAGGCTGCCGATTTCGGAGATATCATGCGGAATCGCTATTCAGCGAACAGTCGTCCAACATCATACAATTCTATTTTATCTAGGAAGTTCGGCTCAGGTGGTAAAGATCCTGGTGACGATGATCCGCAACCGTCAAGGAACTATGCAGATCCGTCTGAGTTCAAAGGCTATGCTAAGCGCACAATGAAGCCGATGACAGCAGAGGAACTTCATAAGGATTTTTTCAATTACCAACTTCCAAGAAGCAATAATCTAATGGCTAGGGGCGAGAACGAGAAGGCTCTCAAAGCTCTGGAAAATTACAGCAGGCAAGTCATTAGAATGCGCAAACTCCTGAACAACCAGGAGTTGACGACCGAAAAAGAGGGCGAAGCTAAAATCCTGAGAGCTCTTGAAAACTCACTGAACCTCCAAATTAAAACAGTCAAGGAAAAACTGGCTGAAGAAAGTAAAGCTCGTTCTGATCACCAGAGGGCTGTAACTGAAGACTTTGCTACTGGTTTTAGTATGCACATCCTTCAGATGTATGCCATGCCGATGGTCGGGGCAATGCAGAGAATAATGTCAGAGACACTTCAGACATTCGGTGAGTTCGAACAGAAGTTCACTGACTATACAGTAAAGTCTGAGGAATATGCAGAGCGTCTTTCCAAGTCACAGTTCTATGACATAACCGCAGGTCAGACATACTCACTGATCGAAGCTACTGTTGCTGCTGAACGTTTCGCAGCCAGTGGAATAGACGTTGCTCAGAGTCAGGAAGCACTTATCAATACGCTCCGTGTAGCTACAATTTCTGGTGTGGATTACAATGAAGCTGCTAATGGTATCATTCGTACCATGCAGGCTATGCATCTGGAAATTGACGAAACTGCAAGAATCACTGACGCAATGGTCAACGCAGCTAACGCATCTACCGCTGAGCTTTCTGATATGGTCGGCTGGTTCGAGTATGCTGCCAGTGCTGCAAACAATGCAGGAATGAGTGTAGAAGAGTTGTCTGCATTCCTTGGTATCCTGTCAAGTACTGGTCTGCCAAATACCGGGACTGCAATGAGGCAAATGCTGCTTCAGTTCTCAAAGGATAGCACCCGTGAAGCATTCATGGGGCATTTCAACTGGATTACTGAAGACATGTTCTATAACATGGATGAGCTTGTTGCTGGTCTAAGAAACTATGTACAGACTGCTGATGATCAGGCAAGGGCTGCACGTGAAGTTACAACCCTTCTCGGAGGAAAGGTTACAGCACAAACTGCCTTAAATAATTTACTTGTAGCTGAACCTGAACTATGGAATCAGGTAAACACTGCTGTACAAAAGGCTGGAACAACCCAGGACCTGTACAATAAGGTCACAGACAACACAGGACATGCTCTTGAACGTCTGGCAAACTCATGGCAACTTCTAAAAGCACAGATCGGAGAGGTATTCAAGTACGTTGTCATCCCGATTGAGAGAATAGTAACTGGTGCGGTGAAGGTAATGAATGCCCTTCCAAGTCCGATTAAGACAGCAGCAGGTGCTTTTGTACTCCTAAGTGGTGCAGCGTTGACAGCAGCAATGGGAATAGCTAGTCTTGTCGGTGCTATGGCAGTCATGCAGGGTACTGCTTCTATGCTTGAAAAGAAGAACGCTGAGATGACACTCTCCGTTGAGGGTTATAGAGGTGTTCTGGCTAACTTGTCTAAGCAGGTTGCAATATACACTGGCTTGGAGCAGAAACGTATTGCCGTGATGTCTCGACTTACCAATGTGACAAACGTTCAAACAGGTGCTATGAGCAAAGCGAGATCAGGGTTAATGGGCTTTAATGCCGCTCTTGAAACTTTTGCTGTAGCTTCGATTGGATTCATGGTTACTGGTGGGCTCATTGAGAAACAGCTGTTCCTTGAAGCACATGCGATATCAATTGCCACAAGTGCTTGGATCGCTTACAATGCAGCTAAGTTATCTGGTCTGACTGGTGGTGCTTCGGCTGTTGTAGGTATTGCAGCGGGCGCTTCTTATGAGGCGCTGATGGCTACAAAGATTGAGAATGCAAAAAGGGAAGCTGAGATGGCTAGAACTGATGCCTTGTACGGCTTAGGAAGTTCCTCGTCTACTACGAACAACAACTACTACGTTGATACGATTTATGCTGAAGATGGCGACACGATAGATGGTTTAGTTAATGGGGTTTAAAATGGTAAAATATTCAAGGATAACTTATACAGATAGTGACGGGAGTGTTGTAAAACTCTCCCTTCCCACTATCCAGAATGTTTCAATTCCTGATGCTGACAAGATCCCCGAACATGCTACTGTTACAGGTCAGTATCGTCAGCAGTTCACAAAGTCTACTGCACCAAAACCAAGGTTTACAGTCTGGTTGGAAGATGGTTCATATGGTGATGAATCTATCAATACAAAAAAAGTTATGGACGCTTTGAAGTATTTGAAAGATAACCGTGTACAGTTCAATCTTACTACATCACATGGCGGTGAAGAGAACAGATTCCTTAGTGATCTGGTCATCGAGAATGTTGCATATAACAGAGATGTTTCTTACAGAAACAGATTGATAGCAACTATCAACTGTACGAAACTTAGGATGACAGAACTGGAATGGGAAATGGTTGATGTCACAAATGTTTTCGGGTACAACATATTCACTGGCGCATCTGATAGAACGTCAACTGAAAGATCCATTGCATTCGAGCAGTTCAATCCAGCCCGTGAGTGGCATCTTGATGAGTTCATTCTGAGCACTTATTACAATAAGTTCAGTGACATGTTCCTGAACAATAACAGAATATCAATTCCAAGACAGGTCGGCAACTATGTTGAGAACAACCCATCGATACCTGATACAAGTTCTGTAGCAGGTTTCAAACTCACAGACATAATTGAACTATCATCTGGTGAATATATTTACAGCGGATCTGCAAGATTTACAACAAGTCTACACGCTGATACCGATTACACCTGCACCCTCTTAGATTTAGAGATAGAGGTTAATCATTATGAAGTAGCACCTACAGACAATCTAATGTTGGTACAGGTTGGACTTCCGCCACTGGAATTTTCCACGAAAAATGTATCATGGGATTTCGAGGACGGCTATGATCCACTTGATCAGATGAACATAGTGAGATACTTATACAGTTTTGCCGATACTTATCCAACATTTACTCCTACAAAATCTTTTGAATATACTCCAACACTGGACGAGTTAGCTGAATACTTTGAAGATCCAGCACATCAGGATCTGTTGACCACCGATAAAACTCTGATGTCTAACGGTTACATCTACACGACTGCTACGAGACTTCAGGCATACGACATAAGCCAGAGATATTCATACACTATCAGAATTGGTGACTATGAGGAAGAAATATTTCCGACAGGTAGTGTTGACATCAATTGTATAAAATTGAATACTGTTGGTGACGGATACAAACTGGATGCAGGAAACTACCAGTCATATTGGGATGAAGATCTAAGTGGTGCGGCAGACAACGCACAGTATGAAGTTTGGATTCTCCCTGTTACTGTAGGTACAATGTTGCAGGTCTACGTGGTATCACCAACAATTTTGAAGAGAGGATTACAGGTGAGTGGTTAATGTCAAGATTAGCTTTGGACTTTTGTAAAATGGAAGTCACCGTCTTCCACTCTTTTTTAAATGAAGGTGATGACGATTCCATCTGGAACAATTATCTACAGCTCGACAGACTGTTCAAGTATGTCAAGAGCAGTGACGGTCTTTCTTTAAAGAACATTGACCTTGCCGCTAAGATGTCCTTTGATAACATCATGATGGACTGTGAGTTTGAGTATGTTGACTCCACGGAATCCGAGAGTAACACATTCAAGTTCAGTATATGGAACATCCCTGAGAATACAATATTCGAGGAAGGGGATATCATTGTCGTGAAGTACTATTGGGAAGCTGACACTTCAAGGTTCACAACGTACATCGGTTCGATTGAAGCTGTTACTATTGACAGGAAAAGTGCCGATGTGAAGACTACTGTTACAGGTTCTGAAATAAGTCAGAGTATCCTTTACAGCTGGTCAAACTTCCAGGTATATTCTCAGATCAATTACTACTCCGATCTTCAGAATGTATTGAAGTCTGAGCTTGGACTTAATCTCGTATCGACTGTACAGGAACTATTCCAGCAGACAAGACTGAAAAATCTGATCATAACAAAAAGAACAACAATCGGTGCAATACTTGACCAGATAGCGAGCGAACTAAACCTTCAGTGGAAATTTGTCAATAATACTGACATCTACTTTTACAGAACCAGTGAGATGAATGAAGGGTTGTTCAATGATACTTACAAGATAGAAATCCTTGACCTTGACTTTAACGAGCTCACAGAATTCGAGATTGTTGACAGCAGCAACGTTCAGTTTACTTGCTTTGGTCTTCCGCAGATGTATGCAGGTTCTGTTTTTATATTGAATATGGATAACACGCCAAGCTATGTTACACTGGAAACATCAAGCTATGCGCTTGATGAGATTGAACATAAGATAACGTTCAAAAGCGGTTTCCTGTCAACTGGTTATGCGCACAAAGTCGGAGTGGATGACGATGACAGTGAATAGATCGAAGACAACTAAAATAAAAGAATTCATCAAGAGACTTGAAAAGCGTTTTAAGGAAATGTTCAACCGAGATGTCTTCAGTATCTATGAGGGTATTGTGGAAAAGGTTGACCATACCAACGCACATGTCACAATTCGTATTCCTGAACTGGATGATACTGTGTACGAAGAGTGCAGGGTTATGATGCCTTGTAATGATGGTGTCGCCAGTATCACACCAACGGTTGCAGTCAATACCAGAGTTATAGTTGGGTTCAAACAATTCAACTTGAACTACCCTATCATCCTTGGTCAGATAAATCCGACCACAGAGATTCACAACGGTCTGACTTCAGGTACGATTACAATAAAGAACGGCAATTCAATCCTTCAGATTACGCCATCTGAGATAATAATTCAGAACGGCAATTCAGTGATCGAGCTTACATCAACTGGAATAACTCTGAATGGTGACGCAGTAACTGCTGGTTCTGATGACTTACTTAATGATGATAAAGGAGCAATGTGAAATGACATATGGTAAGTCTATCAAATTAGATTCGAGTAACGATTTCGCATTCAATAAGAATACGAATAGTTTCTCAATAACGACTGAAGACCAGAATCTTCAGCAGGCTTTAAAGATTCTTCTTAGTACAATTAAGGGCGAGCTTTGTCTTTACACCGACTTTGGTGTAAACTACCCTGCCCTTTTACTCGCCAGAGTATCTGACGATGACATTAGCCATGCTATTACGAGTGCGGTCATTCGTGATCCGAGAGTAAAAACTGTTGATGAAGTGACCATCACCAGATCTGGAAGGACTTTGCAATTAGGTGTGTCGGTAACGACAACGAAGAACGCTACACTTGAAATTAATGAGGATGTGGTATGGTGAGTTTCGGTGTAACCGAGGATGGTTTTAACAAGAAAACATTTAATGATATTATCTCTGACTTACATAGTAATGCTAAAAGGATGTTCGGACAGGATGTTGACCTGACACCAGGATCTCCTTTGAAGATTACTATTGATATGTTCGCTGTACAGTTCAGTGCATTGTGGACTGAACTTGGAAACACATACAAGTCTGCTTTTGTAAAGTCGGCAACTGATAGATCACTGGATAACCTCGGTGAACTTGTCGGTGTCGAAAGGATAACAGGAACGAAGGCTATAGGGCAAGTAACATTTTTCAGAACAACTGTGTTACCAGACGGATCACCTCGTATCATTCCAGCTGGTACAGTCTTGGAAACTGCAACAATCTTGCCTAAGAGGTATAAGACTACTGCTTCAGTTTACTTCCAGCCGACAATAACCGATGAGGAACATGTGCTCGCAGAGAGTACAGACACTATAGAGTGTACCAACATTATAGGTGAGATCGTCTCAGTCACTGACTCTGACCTGACTGATCATACAAGCGGCTGCACGTTCTCTCAAAGAACACTTACACTGCCTGTAACGGTTAGCTCCGGAAAGACAGTTTACGTGGACTACAAGCCGCTGAGCGTCACTGCCCCTATAAAAGCCACGACAATAGGTTCAGACAGCAATGTATCCGCCAACACAATTACGGTTCTTGACACACCAATCGATTTCGTACATTATGTAGGAAACGAGAATGGTATCGATACTGGAACTGACACCGAATCCGATTCGTCAATGCGCAGCAGAATAGTCGGTGCTTCTCAGTCTGTCGGTAAGGCAACAGAGACTGCCCTAGAATATTACCTGAGCAAAGTAACTGGTGTGACCAATGTGATGATAGAGAGCCCTTACAATGTAGGTGCGCAGGATGTTGTTACGGCTAACGGTACGAACACATTCTATGTGACAAACACCCCTGTGAAGTCCATAACCTCTGTAAGCGGATCTGTCAGCGGTAGTTTAACAGTTGACTCATTCAACATTGACACTGGTGAGGTCACGCTGACAACGGCAACGTCCAATGGTGAGGATCTGACAGTGAACTATGTTTACTACGATCTCGGAAAGATCAAGGTGTATGTTGAAGGTGGTGCAGTGGGAGATGCAAACACAGAGGACACCATTGTCTATGTGATTGAGAATACCCGTGCAGCTGGAATACAGTCTGTGGGATACGGAACTGGTGATGCGGAAGCATACGGTATCGATTCAGCACCTTTCTCATGGTTCTATCGCCCTGCTAGTGCGAAGATCGATGTTACGATGACAGTCTACTTCGACAGTGCCAGCACACTATCATTGAGCTCCAAGGAAACAGTGGCTGAGAATATCCAGGATGCTATCGTGGATTACATCAATGCACTCGGAGTTCAGGAGAAACTGTACAAGACCAAACTGATCCAGATAGCAATAGGCAAGAACGAGGATATCGTGGATGTTGCATTGACAGGTTGGAGTATCGACTCAGTAGCACAGGATGTAAATGCCAGCTACATACAGGGCGGTGCTAACGAAATACCAATGGCACAGACTATAACAATTAATGTGGAGAGTGAAGTATAATGGTGAAACATTCTTGGTCTACTGAGAATGATTTTCAATACTGTACCCTCACTGATTGCGAGATAGTCAACGGCAAAGTGCAACTTAAAAGCGACAAGACAAGCGGAACCATCCTGTCAGAGATAGCAGATTCTACGAATATGATAGGGAAGTATGACGAGTTCATCTTCTCTACCACTGCACCTGCTGGTACTACAATAGCAGCTTACTATCGTACAGGTACTTCTGAAGCATACAGCTTAGATTACTGGTCCGACTGGATATTGTACGATAACCCTGCAAGAAGGATAGAATACACACTGTCATTGACAGATCAGAAAATAATAACTGATTATGATATCGCAACTATTCACAATATCTATACTGAAGGTGATTATCGGTGGCAGGTTCTGAGGCAGGGACTCACAGACAAGGGTATTGTTGACCTCGCTGTTGTTGACTATGATCCTGGTGAGATAACTCAGTATGCTGAAGATGCAATTTTCAGGAATAATGAGGTTCGGTTGAACACTCCGCTTGATGTCAATAATGTGAATGTCATGGTGGAATATACGCCGTGCGAAGTTGTGCTTGACACTTCCGACAGATATGTTCAGTGGAAGGGTGTGTTGACCGCAGATGTTGCAGGTAACACTCCGCTTTTGAACTCTGTTGAAATAGGGTACAAATTGACAATTCAATCTCTTTTAGAGAGCAAGTTCCCGATGATGTTCAGGAGATTATAATGACAGGAACCAATTATCAAAAATTTATCAATGTTTTCTCTCCGGAGTTTGATGAGATTCTTGTCAATATCAAAAAGATGCGCGGCTCCTTTGCGCTTAGTGGGTGTCGCGGAGAATCTCTGGACAACATTGGCGAGATGTTTGACTATTCAAGAAGCGTTGGCGAATCCGATAAGGACTACAGGCTTGGGATACAGAACATCATAGAACTGAATGCAAATGCGGGAACTAAACCTGCGCTTATCAAATACATTTCACAGTATTTGCGTATCGATAAAAATGACGTTATAATAAAAGAGGAAATTCCAAGAATAATAACAGTCCATCTGCCACAGGAATTCTCAACCAGAGCTGAGGATCTTTACTACAATGTAAAGAAATTCATTGTTTCTGGTACACACGTGCAGTTTGAGTTCGGCGGATCATTTTGGGATGAGGCCGCTTGGGATGCTGAAGACTCTACTTGGGGTTGATTAATTGACTACTATAAGCAATAATACATTCATAGGTCCAAATCAGGGTGAAGAGAACGGGTACAACCCTCTCACCCTAATTCAAAGCAGTAAGATCGATGCCGATCTGATTCAGATAATGAACGATCTGGACTATCATCTTTCTGTTTTACAGAACATATACGCAAAGCTCGACACGGTAGAAACTGGTGCAACTGCGGATCTTACCGCTGAGGAAATCGCCGTACTAATCAACGCATCAACCGTGATTCTCAATGATGCAAACATTGCAAGCACTATTGCACGTCTTACCGATGTGGCAAGTGCTGTTGCTACACACAAGTCTACCACGGTAGCCAATGACATGCACCCGCAGACTTCTATCAAGAATACAGGTCTTACTTACAGTCAGACACCTGTAACACTGAGGACATCATGTGCAAACCTGCTTGATGAGATGCAGAACATCAGGTATCAGATCCATAAGATAAACGGTAAGGCTAACTGGACAGATGCCCCTGACTCTACGATAACAAGTCTGAAGTCACTGCTGACATCGACCACGAACAGCTTGAACGCACATATAGAGGATCTGTCAAAACACCTTACCTCTATGCAGAATGCTGCTATAGATGGTGCAAATGCGCCAAGCGCATCGAACGTTTTTGTCACCATGAACGACATCGCAAGTCTTGGTGGCGGTGATATGCTCAGGTCAGTCTACGATCCCGATGGTAATGGGTCCGTAGTGAAGGCCGATGCTATTGTCGATGGTGCTGGAACCAAGACATACGCAAACATTGCTGCCGAGATTGATGCCGATATCTTGGCTCACAAGAATGTTGCAAATGCTCACCACGAAAGATATACGAACGCCGAAGCTATCAATGCGATAAACACCGATATCGATCACGGTAGCACTGCACAACACAACTACAGGACTGATGAAGAGATTCAGGATGTAGCGGCAGCCATGATCAGAGCAGGAACCAACATTACAAAGGTTTATGATGATACTGCAGGGACACTTACTATTGCGGCGGTCTTCCCTGCTGATGATTTAACGCAAACAGAGGTGGATAATCTTAGGGCTGGTAAGTTGGATGATGGTACTCAACCGTGGATCATGCCTGCAGATGACTTTACTCAGACAGAAGTTAATAATTTGAAGATTGGACGGTTGCCTGCATTGTATGAGACGATTGCAACAAAAACCTCAAATTATGCCGTATCTGACTCTGACTTTGCGATACTTGTTGACGCATCGACTGCCGATATTACTGTAACATTACCTGCAGCATCATCGTCTGTTGGTCGAGTGTTGAATATAAAGAAGATCGATAACACTACCAATGCTCTTATCATAGCTGGTGCTACCATTGACGGTCAGGCGACTATCAGTGTATCAAAACCATATGACTCATACACTCTTGTTTGCAATGGAACTGCGTGGTATATAATCTGAGATGATAATATGACATATTTACCGAGTAAGATGGTGTCAAAACCTCATTTTATTTTGGCTGGTGGTAAAGAAAAGGTAACGTTCGAAACAGATAGTTACATTGGTGATTCATCACCATACGGTTCTGTTTCATTCAGTGCTGGTTTTGGATATGTAAGAGTCTATTGTCAATCGCCTGATAGTGATACTTCTGGTGTAGGTTCAATTACAAGGACAACTTCCGAGAAAATTGATCTGACATATTATGACACACTGAAAATTCACTGGAAAGGAACCAAGGGTGGTGGAAGGCTTGGTGATGCAGGCTTCTCCAGATTCGGAATAGCTAATACAAAAGCTGCTGCGACAAGTTATAGTCAAGATTTGTTTGTAAGATCTATTAGTCGCAGTGTTTCATCTGGATGGGGGGAGCTTATTGAAGAGATAGATGTTAGCGATTTAACTGGCGAATATTACATCTCAATTGCCGCTTATCAAACTGAAAACGATTCTGGCTATACCAGTATAACCATTGATGCTGTATCAATCTGGCTAGAATGATGAAGGTTAAGTTGCCGCAATTTCGGCAAAAACCTTCGTCTTTTTCTTTAAATGTTAGAATTAGTTAACATAATTTGAAGTGCAGTATATAAATCATTTTAGGAAATTGTCTTTTTACAGAGCAACTTTCAAGCAACTTTCGAAAAATTTATAAGGTGTAGCCAAAACTCGTAGACATATATTATACTGAGGACAAGTAAAATTCGTCTTGGCATATCTGTTCCTAGAAGAACTGGTATCCGAGCGGTCTTGCTGGTTTACTCGGGGATACGAAAATGTGTGAAACCCCTCCAACCTGTCCCCAACCTACAAATTCTTTAGTGGTCGGGGAGGTTACAATGCTGTTCTAACAGGTTCATAACAGAATCCACAAGACAGAGTTACCTCGGGATTCTATACGGTCTGTAGTTCAAGTAAATCTAATTTTTGAGGAAACTATGGTATATAATAAAAAAACATGGACAAGTTTAGAGGTTATCAATACCGCAGAAATGCAGAATATTGAAAACGGTATTGCTGATGTCGATAGCAGGGTTACTACTATCGAAACTCAGGTACTTGTCCCTGAATCTATCGTTGAGGAAGTGTTCACTGACAGAGAAATAAGTGCGCTGTCCACACAGACATCATCCGCTGTTATAGTGAATGATGCCAACCTTTCAACGATTTCTGTTAACAACAATGGTGCAAGTAGTATTACCGCATCAGTTTTCGTTAACTATGCGGACGGTGGGCTGTTTGACACTGAACCTATAACATCTGTCACTGTGGCAGATGGTGAGCAGAAGCCGATAACACTTAATGTTAATTTCTACAGTCTGAAGGTAGAAGTAACGAACAACGATTTCATGAACTCTGCGCTTGTGGATCTGACAGTGTACACAAGTTACAAAAGATTCGATGTGAACGGTGTCAATGTCTATGATGCTGACAGACTGGATGGTGCGGATCTTGAAGACATTCAGGCTGAGATAGATGCGGATGTGGAAGCTCATGAACTGAAGACAATTGGAGTACATGGTGTCTCTGGAATAGTTCTTGGTAGCGAGCTGTTCGGAATGCCAAACGGTGTTGCCTCACTCGATGAGAATGCCACTGTACCTGCTGCACAACTCCCAACCATAACAACAGGAATGCTGTCCAGCGAGATCCAGTTGAAGCTCAACACTGCTGCGGTCAACAACCTGACAGCTGACAGGGACCCGACAGCAACTGATGACACCGATGATGGGTACACCCCAGGATCTACATGGATCAATAATTCCTCCAAAGAGGCTTTCCGCTGCGTGGACAACACTTTTGGCGCAGCCGTCTGGATCAATACGACTCTGGACATCTCCGAGCTTGCTACTGTCGCCATTTCTGGAAAACACAATGACCTTGTGGACTCACGCCCCTACGACATGTTTGGCGGTTCCGCCATTCTTGACGGCTCAGGTAATCTCATGGCACAGGGAAACACTCTGTATCTGGTTAGAGATACTGAGGGTAAGATCAGGATACATGACAGGACTTCGCTGCAGTGTTTCATCTACGGTGACAGGATTGATGATAACGATTGGCAGGGCTTTATCTATTCAGGTGGTTCAGGGAAAGAGATATTGCACGCTGGTATGAAAGCTGTTGCCAACGGACTTGCTACACTCGATTCCAACGGTGATGTTATACTTGCTCAGATTCCTGGAATCATTACAAGTCATCTCACAGACACGGCAAATCCTCATGGTGTTACGAAAAGTCAGATTGGACTTGGCAATGTTGATGACGTTCGACAGATTCCACTAACAGAGAAGGGAGTAGCCGGTGGTGTTGCAACTCTGGATGTTTCCGGTAAGATTCCTGTAACTCAAACGCCAAACCACAATAATCTCGATGGATTACAGGCGGCAGGCTCCGATGTCACATACGGGCATGTAACTGCTGCAAGTCAGACCATAGCAGGTGTCAAAACATTTTCAAGCATTCCTGTAGGGCCGTCATCAAACCCGACCACATCTAATCAACTGACGAGGAAACAGTATGTAGATGATCAGGTCGCTGCAACCAAGAACTATGTGGATACAAACTTCCTCTCGGTTGCTGGCGGAGTTTTGTCAGGTGCACTTTCAATAACTGATATTACTCTGTCCAAAGAAACTGGCAAGTTCAAAGTAGATATTCCGACAGCTACAGATGTGCTTGAATTCAATATCGGTGCAACTGCTATAGGTGGTATATCGCAAAACGGTGTATATTTCCCAAACCTTTCACTGACAGGCGGGAATCTATACGGTATAGAGTATCTTGAATCGTTTGACGGCACAGGTTTCCTTGAATTTTCAACGGATACCGGTGACCTGACCATTAACGCATTAGGAGATACTGTAATACAATCTCAGAGTACAGATATAATCAGGCTCGGTGACTATATAGATCTGTATAAACCATTGCGCTTGAATGGGGTCAGTCTCAATGGTGTATTCAGCATATTCGGATATTCTACCTCGATCTATGTCAACGCTATCTTGGCAATGAATAACCATAAGATATCTGGTCTTGCCGAGCCTACCAGTGATCAGGATGCTGCAACCAAGAATTATGTCGATACTACGGCTGTTTTGTTCACTACTACAACAGTGGCCGGTATGGACTTTGTTCTGGATGAGGATACAAT
>OBLN01000517.1_pt1 | contig 13978 bp, 17 predicted proteins | sample 1519301 | NCBI WGS metagenome assembly OBLN01 (sample SAMEA2452533, study PRJEB22499) | sediment metagenome | reverse complement strand
GCCGAGGCCCGGGCCAGCCGGGCAAGAAGCGGGCGCGCACGGCCAGGGCCAAGCCGAAGCGCCGCCGCTCCCTGGCGAGGCCAAGGAGCATGGCGCCGACCTGGAGCCGGCCCACTTTTCCACGTCCCCACGCCACGAGCCACACAGACGCCTTCCCCGCCCCCGGGGATCGAAACCAACCCCTTGCATGGTCCAGGCCTACAAGGCCGGCCGCCGCTGGATTCTGGCCCACCTGGACGGGCTTCTTGCCCATGGCTGGACGCGTCCCGGGCTCTTTCGGGCGGGACGATTCCGTTACCCCTGCGGCGAATGGGGGCTTGCCTGGGCCTCGGCCTGGACCAACCCGATTCTTGGGGGCGTGTCCATGGCCGAGGACGGGACCGTTGTTTTCGAGCTTCACGAAGTCGGCCGCGTGGTGCGGCAATCCTCGCGGCCGAGGTAGCACACGGCGCGCCTGCGCCAAGGAGGCATGGCAAGATGGAACACGCGACCGCACCCAAGGCGGTTTTGCCGGACGCCCTTGATGACATTCCGGGGCTGCTCAACCCCCAGGCCTGCCGGGACTGGCTTATCTCCAGGCTCCATCCGGCCGGGCCTATCTGCCCCACCTGCGGGCAAGCGCTTGCCGATCCTCGAGCCGGCCGCCGGTTCGCCGCGCTGCGGCTGGTGAAGTGCGAGGCCTGCCAGGCCCGCTTTACGGCCTTTACCGGAACGATCTTCAGCGGCGCGCAAATCCCCCCGGAAGACATCACGCTCATGTTGCTGCTTTTCAAGTTGGGCGAGCGGGACACCGGAATTGCGGCGGTCCTGGACCTCAACAAAAGCACGGTGAACCGCTGGCGGCGCATGCTCAAAGAGCATGGTGCAAACATCTGACCGGGCAGAAGGGGAACGCGCCATGCCGGCGGTTGCGTCTTCCGCCCGCCAGATCGCGCCGGGCGGACACCCGAAGCCCGGCCAGGAACCGGCGCATCATAGGGAAACCCATGGCAATTTCCGCTTTTCCGCCAGATATTTTCCGAAAAATTCCGCGCTACCCTGCACCCAACGTGCGCGGGCTTTGGGGAACCCCAGGAAGGACCCGTGGCTTTGCCGGATGCGCGATAGCCTTTTCCATGCTTTGCGGGGTGGCTCAAGGGGTGAGGAGGCGCGGAGCTGGCGCGGAATGAGGCGGAAGGCAAGTCAGCCCCGGTCCCACTCGCTACGCTCGCAGCCTGCGGGGCGCGGGCCTGGGGCGAGCCCGGACCACCGGCCAACGGCGGCCAGCCTGTGACCGCGAGAACGGCCACAGGAGCGACGGAAGGGACGGGCGTGAAGATTTGTCCATCCCGAGACGGAGCGTTGAAAATAGGGCCGTCCTGGGGCCAGAACGCGGCACCTTGGACAGAGAGCAATAACACACGCCACGGCCGCGCGTGGCGCGCAAACGAGCACGTGGCCGCTTGATGCCGGCGGCCCGACCAAGGAGCCCAAGCATGGAGAGCTACAGCTTGCCTCGAACCGGGATGCCCCCGCTTGAATTTCGCGGGGAACTGATTGTGTCCCAGGCCTTCACGGAAGAAAGCGGCTGTTACCTCGACGCACAAGGCCACGTCCGGTTCGGCAAGGCCACCTGGACATGGACCATCGCCCTATACCGGACCGATGACGGCCGCTTCGTTTATCATGACCACACGGCCACCATCCCGCCGATCCAGCCCGAGGCCAACGCCGGCCGATTCGAGGCGGCCCATGAGCACGGCAATTCCCTGACCCAGATGGAACACCTTCGGCAGTGCCAAGCCTTCACCGCCGGGCCTCTGCGCCTCGGGATGGCCGGAAGCTCACGATAGGGCATGGATGATCGGCAGGCCGTGACCATCGGCCGATCTTGCCCGCACAAGAGGGCAAGCGCACTTTATGGTTTCTCTTCGAGAAACCGTGCGCCGAGCCTTTGAAGCAGCACGGGCAATGTCCCTTGCCAAGGACGGGGGAGGGCATGGCGGCACGCCTTGACGGCGTGGCCCGCCATGGTCCCGACGTGGAAGGAAGCGGACCCAACCACCGCAAGATTGCGGCGGTTGCCGCGCATCGTCTCGACGCGGGGAGAGGCAGACCAAACGCCGAGGGAATCACTTCTCGTGAGTCGGCATAGTGGCGATATGCAGGAGGCAGGCCCGGCAAAGTGGAAGGGGCTTGCCACGCGCGGCGGCTTGGGAGACCGACAGTGGGAGGGCTGGCCCGGGCCTCGACCTGACCAACCGTGTGGGGCAGGCGGTTGGCCGAGCTGGGCACCATAGCACGGCCGGGTGGTTCGGCAATGGTGCCAAATCGCCCTATTTTGTGGGAGGCTATAACATGGCGTGGAGACTATACTTTTCTTGCATCAGGGTCTTTCGTCGGCGAGAGCTTCCCACTTTGCCTCAAAAAAAGGCCTGTTTTAGGGACGGCATTCACTTCTCAAAGTTTACATAAAACCCGTTACGAGACACTTTTTTTATTTTTACCACTCACAAATCACTTGATATCATTGACTGTCACTGAATGTGCTGGCATACACGCCAGAAATGGCCGTCACAAAGGAGGTGAGCCAATGCCCGAAAAGGAGATGGACCAGCCCACACCGTCACGAAGCTGGCCTGATAAGGTCTTTGCCCTGACAGTGGACGAAGTGGCCGCCAGACTGAATTGCCACCGCAACACCGCCACGGCCCTAATTGAGTCTGGGGAAATCGGCGCTCGGAAGGTCAAGAGCGTCTGGCGCGTAGCCCTGGCTTCCCTGGAAGAGTTCCTGGCCGTCCGGGAGAACCAAGAAGGAAAGCCCCAGGATGGCCCACCGGAGAAGGAAGGGCACCCCCTCAATCAGCGGTTAAGGGAGGAGCCGGATTTGATGGACAAGGTAAAGGGGCATTCCAAAGGCTGAAATAAGGCGGCCCAGGAAGGGAGATTGAGGCTCCCAGCCCGGGCCTAACCATAACCGACCTACCAAGGAGGTCCAATCATGGCTGAAACACGCCTACCGTATGGCCAGGGCTTGCACAAGCACGGTCCAGACATTCCAGCCGGCAGCCTAAAGCGCCTGGAAAAGATGGCCAACCAAATAGCCGAACTTGGCTATGATTCAAGGATTCTTGCCGACCTGATCAGCACGAAGGCCTACGACACACCGGACAGCCCAGAGCTGTCAGAACACCTTCTCTTTGCCACAAGGTTCCTTATGCGCATGCATGATGTCTTGGACGCAATAAAGACAGACATAGACGCTATGATTTGGTCGGAAGGCGGCCTTCAGGAAAAGGAGGCCGCTTCATGAACAGCCAGCAGATGAACAAAAGACCACGAAAGCCATTAAGCCCAAACGATGTGTACGCCATCCTTTCGCCATTTGGCGTCTTGTTTAGCTTGCTTCGAAAACAAGACGGGGAGCCTATCTACGCCTGCGACGTGGCCACGATAGGACGAGCTTTGTACGACAATGCCATGACCAGAGTTATGGAGATAAGCGAGGGGGGACGCCATGGCTAAGCCCTTTCTGTACCTCTTGCCCAAGACACCCACACGTCGTCACGTTCTCATGCTGTCAGACACGGTGAAGTCTTTCGACAAGGCGTTGATAGAACTGCCCTCCCCTGACGAGCGGACACCATTTGGCGTCAAAATGACTGATATGATGCTAAATTGCGCGTTGGACGCTTTGCGTCAGATAATCACACGTGACGGGGACATCCCTATTACTCCAAAGTTCGAGGCCCTTTCCTGGCGCGTCGATATATTGGAAAGAGAAGGTGGGGCTCAATGAATACCGCCAGTCAAAATAGGCATGGCGACTGAAAGGATGCAGTAGACTAGAGAATCGCAAAGCCCGCCAGCTGGCGGGCTTTGCGTGCCGCGAGCCCACGGGCCTCGGCAACCATCTGGGGGACAAAGACACCCGGCAAAGCAAAGGCGCGCATTTCCGAGCGTCACCCTATTCGCCAGCCTGCCCAAACATCGCATCAACAAGTCTTTCCGCGTCAGCTTCCAGCTTAATGGCATCTATAGCTTCATCGGGAATCGCCAGCATGATGTTCTCGAACTGTTGGCGATCCATTCCAGATTTTGCCCATGGCCGGGCTGCTTCATAAGCGCGGCGTGTCATACGAAGTTTTGCCCATGGCTTTTCCCTCTTTAAGTTCTTGAGCATCGGGGCGGGTACCATCCTCTTTTTGTGGTCAAAGCCTGAATCCCCACGGGCTATTCACACAAAGGCATGCCGTAACGAGGCATGTTCAAGCCTATTCCGATCAATCAAGGCCTTTCGGGGTCATGGTCCACCGCGTCACATCGCGCAAGACGTTGACAGTAGCGGTCGCTATGTTCGCACAGTCTCGGAAGGCAGGACAGGTGAGGTAGGCCCACCTTCGGCGGCCAACTTCACGCCCTGCCCTGCGGGGCCGGCTTATTCGCCTGCCGGCTCAACGGGGATAGCGAACGCCGGGACCAAGCCCGGAGGGAAGCACGCCTGGCCATTCAGGATGGCCAGGCGTGAAAAGGGACGTGGCAGAGAGGGGGAGGCAGGCGCTACCCGGCGAGGCCCTCACCATCCGGCAACGACGCCTTGATTTCTTGGAGGGTTGGCCCGCGCCACTTTCGTTGGTGCCCGCACATCCAGCAAGAACACGGCGTGCGCGTCGTGCCTGCCTTGCCGATCAAGTGCGGCGTTGTGTTTGCATAGGCCCAGCGCCGGAGTTGGCGGAGCCCCAAGCGTCGCCGCTTGGCAAGAGCATCGCGGTTGATCACTTTGCCACCTCACAAGCCCAGGGGGTTAGGCTGCGCAGAAGTGGACAGACACGGGAGCAACCCCGGTCCCGGGCGTTTCATCCACGGTGATCCGCACGGAACCGCCAAGGCAACCGAGCCAGCGTATCAGGCGATCCGTGGTGACAAGACCGACACGCCCACGAAGCACCTTCGACAAGGTGCCCTGGTCTGTACCGCATCGTTTGGCGGCCTCTACTTGCGTAAGCCCTTGGCGCTTCATGATGCTTTCAAGAACCATGATAAGATCGGCCTTGTAAGCGCGTTCGTCAGCATCAGGCCGGCCAAGATCGGCGAAGACGTTTTCGGTCCCTTCGATGATTGTTTCTTCCATGGTGATTCTCCTGCTACGTCGCATCGTTGGTCCGTGCGAGCTTGTAGCGCTTGACAATCAAGTCCTTATCCTTGGGAGGAATGCCTATTCCGCTCTTTGATTTTTTGTGAAAGGCGTGAAGTACATAGATGCCTTTTGCGAGCTTGGCGACATAGACGACGCGAAATGTCTCCTTGTCGTGGTCAACCTTGATTTCAATAACGCCGTTTACGCCTTCACCAAGACCACTTAATGGGCAAGTGTTATTTGGAGTCTGCCCATACTGGACCTTTCGGAGCGTTGCGCCGGCCTCATCCTGCACTTCACCCGGGAACGAGCGAATTTGTTCTTTTGAGTCTCCGACCCAGTACAGTTTTTTCATGCCGAATGTTGATCCTATGTCCTTTGTCGGAAAATATGGCAGATTTGCCCTAGCGTCAAGGAACCGAGAGGAGTCGTCGAGGTCCAAAAACCTTGATCGTAAGTCTTCGTTCCAAGGCTTATACTTTTTTCCGCTCATTAGTTGACTTTTTATTCATATCCAACCATGTTTCACCCCAGCAATCACGAGGGGGAGAAGCCGCCATGAAGGTCATCGGGTACACCAGGGTGTCAACTGACGAGCAGGAAGCAAGTGGACTTGGCCTTGAAGCCCAGGCCGCCAAGCTGCGAGCCTACTGTGAATTGTTTGGCCACGAGCTGGTGGAGATCGTCACCGAGGCCGCCAGCGGGAAAAGCCTTCGCCGTCCTGGCCTGCAAGGCACTCTTGACGCCATCAAAGTCGGAAAAGCGGATGGCCTACTTGTGGCCAAGCTGGACCGACTGACCCGTTCCGTCCGGGACATGGGTGACCTCCTGGAACAGCACTTTCAATCCGCCCATCTCCTGGTTGTGGCCGAACAGGTGGACACGTCGAGCGCTGCCGGCCGCCTGGTCCTCAATGTCCTGATGAGCGTTGCGCAGTGGGAGCGAGAGGCCATAGGCGAACGCACCCGGGACGCACTGAAGGCCAAGCGGGCAAGAGGGGAAAAGACCGGGGGGGGTGTTCCCTTTGGCTTCGACCTCGTGGACGGCCGCCTGATGGAGAACCAAGCCGAACAAAGGGTTTTGCGCCTCATGGAGGCTTTACGCGCCAAAGGCTACGGCTACGCCAAAATAGCCAAGCATTTGAACGCCGACGGTCTATTCACGAAGACGGGTCGGGAATGGCAGGCCGCCATGGTTCGCCAAGTCTACCTGAGAGTGGCAAATGCCTAATATCGAAAGTGAATTTGAATATAAAAGACTAAAGCAACTGATAGTCGGGCTGCCGGCCAGCTCCAAGGAGAAGCTCACTGCTATGCTGGACGATGAAGCGAAGAAAAAAGAGGTCTACGGCGTGAGAGAATTTGCCGAGAGAATAAGCGTCCCGGAAAGTACCGTGCGACGATGGGTAAAAAACGGTGAAATCCGAGGCGTGAAACGCGGAAAGCTTTGGCTGATTCCTGCAAGTGAGCTTGAAAAGATATTGGAAGCTCAAGAGTAAATCACCACACGATCTTTCGGCGGCCAAAGAACGGACATTCTTTGGCCGCCGGGGAGAGTCACCTAAAGCCCACGGCAGAAGCCAAAGGGCTATTTCCGAGGAGTAGCAATAAGGCGGCCCGGGCTGGTGGTTCCAGCACCAACCCAGGCCTAACCATAACCGACCTACCAAGGAGGTCCAATCATGGCTGAAAAGTCCGTACCTGCAGAGGGGTTGAGCGGCAAGGGCGAAATCGTTCTGTTTGAAACCGGCAAAACCGAAGAGAAATTGCGCGACTATCTTGGCATAATCACAGGGCCGCTTTCAAATTTTCTTATGCTATTAGACGATGTTAACGACGACAGAATACACGCTGTTGCCGTGACGGGGAAATCGCTACTCGCCCACGCGAACCACTTGCTTGACCAACTCGACGACCACATGAGCCATGCCGGAATCAAAATTTCGGTTGGCGTGCTGGGGCCTTCCTGGGAGCCCATGGGCGTAAAGGCATGCTCCATCAGGATGGACCTTCAAAAGGCGAGAACGGCCCAGGGCGAACAGGCGTGGACGACTCTTGCGGCCTGCCTTCATATAGAGGCAGGCCGCTTTTTTGGAGCCTGTCACCCATGGTGGCAGGTATGGAACCTTGGGGGTGTCACCTGACAGAAGAGGTGACAGGGTGACGACAGGCTATCATTGGGCTTCAAGCGGTACTTGAGGGTGTCGTCAGGTTGGTGGCGGGCATGTCAGACAGGGGGTGTCATGGGTATGGCGGATGACTGGCTTTCCATCCCACAGATTGCGGCCAGGTCCGGGGTTAGCGACAACACGGTACGTCGCTATATCAGCCGGTTCCCGGCCTACTTCGCGGGCAAGGCGTTCGATGGCGTCACGAAATACCCGTCCGGCACCGCCGTACTGGTGGCTAGGATTTCGGCCTTGTACCACACAGGGCGCGGCCGAAACGATGTCGAACAGGCCTTGGCCGAGGAGTTCCAGGCCACCCACGAGCCCATACCTGACAGCCCTGCCACCACCCAGCCACCAGCCCCGGCGGCCTTGATGGAGCGCATGGTGGAGGCCCTAGAAGCACTGACCGACCAGAAGCACCAGCTTGAGACCCTGGCCCGGGAAAACGTGGCCCTGCGAGAGCGTGTCACTCACCTGGAGGCGTTGGTCAAAGGCCCTACCATCGAGGCCGCCAGAAGCCCCCAGGATGCACCGGAATCGGAAAACCTACCGGAAGGTCATGCCGAGAACAAAACAGCCAAGGAAGCGCCTTTCTGGCGGTCCTGGCTGAAATTTTTTGGAGGTGGCGACCGTGGCGAATGAGCCGAAGCCCATCACAGACCCCTTGAAGGCCTGTATGGCCCGCATTGAGGCCAAACGCGCCGGACTCCCGATGGAGGACCACGCCAAACAAGTAGCCGCCGAGGTCCATGCGGAGGTTGCGCCGGCCGGAGTGCTGCCGCCAGAACAGGGCTGGTTGAACTTCGCGCCGGTGCCGTCGGACCTTTGCCGGGTGAGCCCGTTTTTCCCGATGAACCCACAGCAGATGGGAAAGCGGGAGGCGTTCCGGGGTATGGTCATCGCCCGGAACGCATGGGGAGAAGTGACCTATTCCGGGTTCAAGCTCTCGACCTTCGAAGAGGACGTTCTCATGGCGATCCTGGCGCTTTTGAAGACAGTTGAACCCGAGGAAGACGGAAAGACCGTCTGGACCTACGCCGGTCCCCTGCGGCCGATTCTGGTAGCCATGGGATACAAGACAACCGGGAAGCGGAACTATGAGCGCGTCAAGGCCGCCCTGGAACTCCTCGCGGGGGCTGTGGTCAAGGTTCAGACCAAAAAGGGCAAGTGGTCCATTTCGTCCATGCTTGCCGGTGCCGTCGGCGAGGACAAGAGCGCAACCGTCTCTGTGACGGTGAACCCGTATTTCGCGGAAATGTACGCCGCCGGGGCTGTCAACCTACTTGACCTCGCCAAGCGGGCAGAACTGTCCAGGCCGGTATCAAAAGCGTTGCACCGCTTTGCCACGTCCCACCGAAGTGACTGGCGCGGCCATTTCCTGACCCTGGCCGCAGCCATCAACCTGGACATGGAGCAGCCCCAAAAGCAGCTCCGCCGGCAAATCAAGTTGGCAATGACCGAACTTCGGAAGGCCGGCGTGTTGGCTGCTCGCAGCAAGTTTGCCGGCGACGTGGTGACCCTGGCCATGGCCAAGCCCAAGGCGGTGGGGGCCTGATCATGTGGTTTCGGAACCATGCGAAGGCTGGGAAACCCTTGCTGCGCCTAGTTTCCCAGCCGCTTATAGGTCTCGGGATCACCCCGATGTGGTCTCGGGATCACCCCGATGTGGTCTCGGGATCACCGAAAAGGCTGGGAACCGTTGCTGTGCCTTGGTTCCCAGCCGCCTAAAGGTATTAAAAGAAGTTAAAAGAAAGAACGCGCGTGCGCGCGCGAGACGACCGGCGGCGCTGCCATGGGCTGGACCCGGGACCACCCAAAACCGAAAGGCAGGCGCTTCGCGCTTCCACGAGGGGAAAGGCAAGGCTCCTGCCCGGCAAAGAGGAAGGCGAGACTTTCCAGGGCTTAGAGACGATTTGCATTTTCCACACAAGGGAAAACAAGGCGAACAGAAATGACTGATCCTAACTATAAATGGCTTTATCATTACTGGTATTGGAAAACACAATACACAATGAGAAATACTGGATATCTTGATTTGTATTTGTATACAAGCCACTTGCGGCGAGAATACTTTGATGGACGAGACTGTGACAAAGGTGAATTGACAGAAGATGAATACACTAAATGGTACTTGCTGACAAAAATGAATGAAGACATTGATCCATCGTTATCAAAAGAAAAAAGTTCAATACTTTTAAAGGCAAGGGAGGTCGTACGACACAAAATTCGTGATTATAAAGTATGGGGTATGGTTAGAATTAATCAGGATTATATAATTGATGAGATGTGCAAAGGGCATGAACTTGTTGATATCATAGAGGCATTAATCCCGGCATACAACAATCCTACTTCAATGTGCGCCGGGGCTATCCTTCTATGCAACATCGACAAGCATAATGAGACAATAACGTTTAAGGTTAGATATCAGTCTGATATTACAGCAATAATTTCAGAAGTTGAAAAATTTACAGCTTTCGCCAAACAGCAGTCGCGCCACCATATTTCAAAAAACGTAGTAAAGACGGCGTATGATGGTGAAGACTATAAAATTACGGCATCGCTACGCGGATATATACCAGCGAATGAAAGTGGATCAAATGACGACCGCTTCACAATAGAAAAATCAAAGCGCGCCCGTGAAATCCTAGAAAAAAACGCCAGCATAAAATACGAAACAAGGGGCGATATTTCTCGCATAATAGGCCTCTGGATTTGGGATTATATCCAAGAAAATGGCGGTACCCAGGCCAACGCCCGGCGAACACTGGAGACCTTTAAGTCTGAACAACTCAAAAAACTTGGGAAATTTGAAGTTTCGGATAGGCAGTTTGATCGCTGGGTGAGTAGGACAAAAGCGTGCATAGAGGCGGCAGAAGTCCTTGAAATAAAATAGATAGACACTAGAGAGTGAAACTCACTGTCGGACACTCGATGATTTTCGCAAGGTCAGACATTCAAGGATAAAACACAAAGTCTTTTTCAACGCATTTCTTTCAATTCATTCATAGGGCCGCGTACCACTTGTCATGGTGCGCGGCCCTTTAATTTTCCAAAAGGAGAAACAGCATGGAACCTCAAGAACCATGTGGAATGAACGAATTTCAAGCGGCAAAGAAACTCGGCCTTTCGGTCCACACCCTACGCATGTGGCGGCGAGAAGGCCGAGGCCCAGCCTACGCGAAAATTGGCCGCCGCTGCATTTACATGGAGGAAGATTTAGACCGTTACATTGAACGATGCCGCATAGAGACGAACATTGGATCACAAGACAAACAACCACACGGAAGAATAATATCCTATGAAGTGCTAGAAAACGGCATCCGAAGCACAATAGCGGCCTTTCGAGTCAATATAGGCAGGGACAATGAAGCGTTAGCTTTCCGTTGCCCGTTTTGCCTTCAAGTCCATTTCCACAAAACCTACCGACCCGGATTTGGCGAATGCGATGACCATTGGTCCGCGCATTGCCCGCACAAGAATTGCTTCAATGCCCACGGCTACAACCTTGTTGAAGTTGAAGACCCGGAACTAGCCGGCGACCTGCCCAAAAAGTTGGTGGACGCGGCCCTTAAACACCTTTCGCGCCAGCGTTTGGCCGAACTTCGGAAAGGCTAGCCCGCTCCCATGAAGCACCCGACAGGCGCAAAACCTACGATTCTCGCAGCCAGGGAGCGTGGCCGATGACACCCCCAAAAGAAAAACGGGATCCCAAGGAAGCGGCGCGCCGGGCCTCGGCCCGTGCCGAAGAGGGAAAAGCCAAGCATGCCAAGCCGCCAGCCAAGCCCAAAGACGTGGTTTTCCCAGTTTCAGAGCTTTGGCGCGCCGTGTCCGAGGAAGAGGAAGTGGGGTTGGCCAACCTCGGGGTGAAGGCCCTGAAACAGCACTTCGCCTACGACATGCAACGGGGCGTGTTCCTCGAACTGACCCCGGGCGGCGGCTACTTTGCCGAGGACCATGCCGGGCAAATCAAGGTGGCGCTACAAAAGGCCCTGCGACCCCAGCTTGAACAGCAAAAGGACGCCCTGACGACGGAAGCATACCGGCAGGACACCAGCAAAGAGGACCGGGGCCGGGCCGAAGCCGCGCGAAAAAAGTACATTTCCGCACTCAAGCGCCTATCCAGCAAGCACAGCCTGGACAACCTGACGGACTTGATGCGCACCGGCCGGGATTCCCTGGCCAGGGACAATGCCGACTTCGACCGGGACCCGTGGGCGTTGCACTGCCTCAACTGCCGCGTGGACCTGCGCACCGGTCAGGAGCGCGAGGGGCGGCACGAGGACATGAGCACCAAGTATTGCCAGGCCGTGTGGCGTGGCCTGCAATACGAGCACCCCGCCTGGAACGCCTACATGGAAAGCCTGCTTCCGGCCGACATGGCCGAGTACCTACAGCACTTCGTCGGCTACGCCATAACCGGGATTCAACGAAAAGCCTTTGCCATCTTTTTCAGCAAATTCAGCGACTCGGGGAAGACCCTGCTCCTTGAGACGTTCAAAAGCGTCTTCGGCAACTACGCCGGCATGCTCCCGGCGGCGCTGCTCATGGAAGACAAAAAAGGCAAAGGACTTGGCCCCACGCCCGAACTGGCCGCGCTGCAAGGTCTGCGACTGGCCTTCCTGTCCGAGTCCGGCAAGTCGGATCACTTCGAGGTGGCCCGTCTGAAGTGGCTGACAGGTGGTGACACCCTGGTAGCCCGGGGACTTTTCGCCAAGCCCGTCAGTTTCGAACCCACGCACACGCTCTTTCTCGCGTCCAACCATCTCGCCCGGATCGGCATTGACGAAGACGCCATGTGGGGCCGCATTCACGTGTTCAAGTTCCCCTATGCCTTCAAGGACAACCCGACCAAGCCGCACGAAAGGCCCATCGATCCGGACCTCAAGGACCAGTTGCGCCAGGAGGAGGTCAAAAGCGCCGTCCTGGCTTGGGCCGTCCGGGGCTGCCTCGCCTGGCAAGGGAACGGCCAGAAATTCAACCCGCCGCTATCGTCTCGTGAAGCCTTGGAAAATTACAGGCTTAACGAAGACTATTTGGAAAGCTTCGTCCGTGCCTGCTGTCTTGTCGGCAAGGATTACCGCGAGCAAGCCAAGCCGCTGCATGAAGCCTACTCGAAATGGCATGTTGAGGAGTTCGGTCAAAACTCCAAGCCATTGGGAAGACGGAAGTTTTGTGAAGCCATGGCCGGAAAGTTCGAGAAAGACGACGACGGCCGGTACCACTACTACCTTGGGCTTCGACTGCAAAGCTCATTTTAATGGTGAACCACATGAAATATCAGACGATTACCATAGAGACAGAGGAAGAAGCGCCGCGAAAAGTCGGGCCTCGACTCTCGAAGTCTCGCAAAAAGTCGCTCAAGAAAATCAAATACATCGAGACTTCGCCTTTCTCTTATTTCTCCTATAGGAGAAAAAAAGAGGGAAAAAGAGGTGCTGTATATATAAGGGGGGTGTGCGCAACTCTCGAATGTCGCGCATTCATAAAAAACAATAGGTTAAGCCCTCAACAGTTCGACAGTCGCGCTTGCCGTCACCACCGCACTTTGCCCGGTTTTTTGAGGTAACAGGCTTATGTCAAACGACATTTTAAGCCTGTACCAGGGCATGGGGTTTGCGGCGAGACAGAAGACCGGGACCGAATATGCCGGGCCTTGCCCGGCCTGCGGCGGGAACGACCGCTTTTGCATCTGGGGTGGCGGCCAGGGCAAGCACGGCCTGGGGCGTTTCTACTGCCGGGGCTGCGGCCTTCAGGGCGATGCCATCCAGTTTTTGCGGGAGTTCCGGGGCCTCGGCTACGGCGAGGCTTGCCGCGAACTTGGCTTGACGCCGGCCGCGCCATCCGGCAGGCGAACCGCCCGGGAGCCTGGCGCGCCGACCCTGGCCACGCCGGCATGGACGCCAAAGGCCGGCGAACTGCCCAATTCCCGTTGGCAGGGCCAGGCACGAAAGCTCATCCCCTGGGCTGCGCGGCAGCTTCAAGTAACGCCTGACGCCCTGTCCTGGCTGGTTACCGAACGCGGCTTGACCCCCGAAACGGCCGTCCGTTTTCACGTTGGCTGGCTCCCCAAGGATCTTTACCGCGACCGCACCGCCTGGGGGCTACCCCAGGAGTTCAAGCCGAACGGCAAGCGCCGCATGTTGTGGCTCCCCCACGGCCTTGTGCTGCCGGTTCTCGATACCGCGGGGCGTCCGGCGCGCATCAAATTTCGCCGCCCAAACCCCCGGGAGAATGAGCCGAAGTATCTTTACCTGCCGAGCGAGCCCAAGAACACCGCCCCTCTTGTCATCACCGGAGCGGCCGCCGCCTGGATCGTGGTGGAAAGCGAGCTGGACGGGCTGCTTCTGGCCCAGGAAGCGGGGGACCTGGTCAACGTCCTGGCCCTGGGCTCCGCGTCCTTGCGTCCGGATGCCGAGGCCCATGCCCGCCTTGAGGCCGCGCCCTTCATCCTGGTGGCCCTCGATGCCGACGACGCCGGGGACAAGGCGGCCTGGACGTGGTGGACCACGCATTACCCGCCCGAAAAAATACGCGTCTGGCCCGTGCCCGAAGGCAAGGACCCCACGGACGCATGGCGGGCCGGCTGGGATTTGCGCGCCTGGATCGAAGGCGGCCTTCCCCCCTCCTGTCTGCCGGCGCGCCAGGTCAAAAGCGCCGCCCCCACGCCGAGGCCCGAGCCAGCCGGGCAAGAA
>OBLN01000516.1_pt1 | contig 13995 bp, 13 predicted proteins | sample 1519301 | NCBI WGS metagenome assembly OBLN01 (sample SAMEA2452533, study PRJEB22499) | sediment metagenome | reverse complement strand
CGCCTGAACTTCACCGCGGTTGTAGCTCTTGGAAACGTCACGGATTTCGATCATGGTCCCTCCCGGAGAACGTTTCGCACACCGAAGACAGTCATGATACGCAACAACCGGCCGGCTGGTTTCGCAAGGGGATTGCCAAAAGCCCGCGCTTCGGCTACGATATGCGCAACTGGAGGTGAGGGATGGACACCGTCGTGTTTCCGCGTGTGCGGTTGCGTGGCGTATCCGGGTCTTACAGGGACCGGGAGCATTTTCTGGAAAAAGAAGTGTTTACCATCGGCAGGGCGCCGGGATTGGATTTGATCCTGGCGGATCGTATGGTATCGGGCCGTCATGCCCGCATCGTGCATCAGGACGATGGGTATTGGCTGGAGGACCTGAATTCCACCAACGGTACGTTTGTCAACGGCGCCAGGGTGGATCGCCATCGGCTGCGTACGGGAGACCGGATCGCGTTCGACCGGGTGGAGTTCGTGTTTGAAGACCCCCAGGACGTGCCACGCACGGTCATGGCTCCTGTCGAAGCGGGTCATGATGTTTTACAGGTGACCGAATCGCGGGCTCCCGACGAGGCGAAGGCGGAGGCTCGTTCTCAGCGGCTCGATACCCGGGAGTTTTCCAGTGAAGCCCGGGCCCCGGTGCGCCGTCGTCTCTTTACGGGGTTGTTGGCGGGGTTGCTGCCGGCTTTTATCCTGGGATATGCCGGGATACTGGGAGCTTCACTGGTTATCGGCGGCGTGGCCGAGATCTCCTGGCCGTGGGCGAAAATGTCTGCTGTTTCCTACCCGCTGATGTACCTGTATTCCCCCTGGCTGAAGATGAGCCTGGGGTTGCCGTTTTTTCTGGCCTTGTGCGGTTTCGTCCTGGCTCCGATTGCCGGTGGTTTTGTGGCCAGGAAGCTGGGCCGCGGTTCGCGGGTGGGAACGGCTACGTTGTTCGCCACCGCCTACAGCGGAGTGAGCCTGCTGCTTTCCCTGGGAGTGTCGGGCTTCCGCACCGGATCATGGCAGGGGCTGTTTCCGGCGTTCCTGCCGTCCCTGGCATCCGGAGTGCCCACCCTGTTGGCGGGTATCGCCGCCATCTGGCTGGTTTGCTTTGTCTTGTCCCTATTGGGGACCCTTTTCAGTCGCTGATGCAATCGCTGTAACGCGCGGGATCAGATGCGCAAGCCGGGAAGTCCGGCTGAGTAGAGTTTGCCGCAGGTATCATAGAGCGTATCGGGAACAATCAATACCACCATGCCCTGGTTGATCGCAAGCCGGTGTGCCTCGGCCGTCAACTCGGAATCCCGGACCAGGACCACGGTTGTCACATCGCTCAGGGAACACGCGTGAATCGTCTGGGGCGTGAGCTGCCCGGTTACCAACAGCATGCCTTCATCTCCCCTGGCAAGGATCACACTCTGCAAGAAGCAAGCCCCTGCGCAATCAATGTGCCGGTCGAGGTACTCTGCTCCCACGGCCACTCTTGCTCCCAGAACAGCGGCAATCTCTTTTACATTCATAAACACTCCTTAGCAAACTGACAGGTCGGCGCTCTATTTGATTTGCATTGTAGCAGTCGTCGTGAAAAAGCTCAATTATTTCGCCGCGATTCAGTACCTGCCCCCATTTGGGGACGGATTACAAAAGTATCAATTCTTAGCCTGCATTTCTCACATTGATCTGCTGCAATGGCCGAAATTACCGAAATGCAGCGTCATGCCCGGCCATTCTTCCCAGCCATGGCCCGGCTGTAATTTCAAGAATCCCCTTCGCATGCCTTGTCGCTGTAACCTTCTACGCCATTTCGCGATAATCCTGGATAAAAATGCAGGTTAGCGGAAATATTCATCTTTACCGGGTTTTTCACTGGCAATGTATGGGAGGGGTACGTCGGGTTTTCAGAATCCGGTTGGAGAATTGATACTTTTGTAATCCGTCCCCAAGCGGGGGCAAGTCAGAAGCGGTCGGGGAGGGTGTCGTATGCAGGGGGATGATCCAGGCGGGTTTCACGGATGCGGTCCATCACCTGCTGATTGATCTGAAAGGCTTCCGACGTGTGTGGGGCCTGGCCGCGCTGATGAAGCTGCAGCCCCAGGTGTTCCTGGCGTTTCTGTAAACTGTCGTACAATTTCCGGTAATGGGTGACTCCGTCCCATTCCTCCAGTTTCAGAAAGGAGTAGGTGAACCATTCCCGGTGGCTTTTCTGGCAATCATTGCAGAACACCTCCTGAAAATAGCGGTCGTCTCCCCTGAAGTGAATGGCCGCGGCGTCGATCCGGATGTTGTCTTTGGAGCAGAAAGGGCAATGCCTGGGTTCGTCTGTCTTGATTCCGTCGCGCTTTCCGTTTTCATCGGTGCTTTCCTTGAACTGCTTTTCGTTCACTTCGGTAAAGGTGGCGCTGCAGGAACGGCAGCGGATTTCCAGTTTCAGGAAACGTTCCTCCGCCTGGTTGGGCGGGAGCGTGCCGGGGGAGGATTGGCAAAATAGTGAGAGACAATCTCCAGGTCGGCTTTGCCGCACGCGGGGCAATGCGCCTTGCCTCCTTTCAGATAGTTGGCGGCGGATACCTCCGCCGGGCCCGATTCCGGCTTGGCTTTCCGTTTTACGTGAAAACTCATTTTGCGCTTGGAGCTCATCTTCGCCTCCTGCCGCGGCCGGCGGCTGCCATGATTATAGCATATTCGGAAAATGGTTTTTTTGAAATTTCCGTTTCCGGGGTTGACAAACCGCTGATTCGATATTATATTAACCGCATGGTTAAATTAAGTGGTTGGTTAAAATGAAGCCCGCTCCGGAATCCCGCCGGCGTATCCTGGATGTCGCTCTGCGCGAATTCGCCCAGCAGGGGTTTTCCGGGGCACGCATGGACGCCATCGCCAGAGATGCCGGTGTCAACAAGGCCCTGCCCTTCTATTATTTTTCCTCAAAAGAAAACCTCTACGCGGAAGTGGTGACGCGGGTCATGGGCGAATTCCTGGAAATCATCGCCCCCATCCTGACCCCGGAGTTGACCCCGGATGTTTTGCTGGAGCGATTCCCCCGGGTGCTGATCGAGTTTTTTTCGCGCAAGCGCGACTTTCTGCGCATCGTGGGACGCGAACTGCTGGATGGTTCCGGCCGGGCGCCGGAACTTCTGGCCCGGCGCATGCGCAGCGAACCCCATGGCGGGCCCGTCTTTTTTTCGAAAATGGTTACAAAATGGTTTGCCGCAGGCTTGATCCGCGAAGCGGATCCCGTGCAATTCATGCTGCATCTTTTCTCTTTGTGCATCTACTCCATCCTGGCGCGACCCATGGTGGAAGCGGCGTTCCAGGTGAAAAACAAGTCGGACGCCGCGTTTTATGAGGAACGCATTCGCAGCGTGACTGCGGTGCTGAAAAAGGGATTGTTGACATGAAAACTTTTCTGGTGTTGATGTTTGTCGGTTATGGCATCCTGACGCCGGCCGGAATGACTCTGGAGCAGGCGGTCCGCGACGGGCTGGAGCTTGCTGCTTCCATCCGCAACGGGCGCATTGACGTAGAAAACGCCGAGCGGCGGTTGCGTCTGGCCCGGTCCCGTTTCCTGCCCGACCTGGATGCCGGCGGCTCCTGGCGCTATCAATCGGAGCGCATGCAATTGGTGATTGATCCGGTAATCCAAAACGGAAGCATGATGTTTCCCGGGCTTGAGCGGACCGTGGGCACCCGCAACAACTGGGACCTCTATCTGGGGATCACCCAGCCGATCTACACCGGCGGCATGCTTTCCCGCAGGCGGGATCAGGCCGCGGTCCAGGTGGATGAATCATCCCTGCGCCTGCAGGGGGAACGAGTGAAACACGCTGCGGCCATTCGCTCGGCTTATTTTTCCCATGCCCTGCTCCGGGGGCGCCTGGAAACGGCACGGAAACTCGAAGAGCGACTGGAACTGCACTTGCGGCGCATCGAGGCGCTGGCTGCGGAAAAGATGGCGCGCCGCAGTGACGTGCTGGAGACCCGTTCACGCCTGGTCGATGCCCGCGTTTCCATTCAGGAACTGGAACAGGCGCTCACCGAAACGGCAATCAGTTTTCACGAACTCTGCGGACATTCCCCGGGGGAAGTGACGCCCGGGCAGGATCTGCGGCGTTTCTCCCGTGAACAGGCGCAGGCTTTTTTTTATTCCCGGCATCCCGGCCTGGAGGAGATGGCCAAGCGCTCCCGCTGGCTGGAACTGGAGGAAAAAGCGGTTGTGTCGAGGTACCGTCCCAGTATGGCCGCGTTCGCGGCCGTCCACCTGGGACGTCCCGGCATCGACATGTTTTCAGCTGATTGGATGGGATACGCCGTTTTGGGTGTATCCCTTTCCATGCCGGTTTTCCATTGGAATCGCAGCCGGGAAGAGCGCGGCCTGGTCCAGGCGATGGGGCAGAAACTCAACAACCAGCGTGATGACCTGGTCCGCGGCGTATCCCACGCGCTGGACCGGTTGTTCCAGCGCCTGGACATGCTGCAAAGTCAGGTCGGCGAGTTGCAAAAACTGGTGGACCTGAAAACCGAAGACGTGGAACTCAAGCAGGCCCTGTACCGCGAACAACAGATTTCCAACCTGGATTACCTGGCGGTATTGAGCGAGCAGGCGGAGGCGGAATCACGACTGGAAATGACACGCAGCCAATTGAAACTGACGCATATCACCGTGCACCGGGTGATCGGTTACATGCAGGAGGAAAAATGAAGAAGAGCTGTTTTGGCATAATCCTGATCGCGCTCATGCTGGGCGCCTGTTCAGCGGATCGGGAAGGAATCGTGCGCGCGGCCGGGGTGGTTGACGGAGACGTAATCACCCTGCGCAGCAAGGTCGGCGGCCGGCTGGAAACAGTGAAGGTACAGGAAGGTGAATCCGTGTCATCCGGCCAGGTACTGGCCGGTGTCGACGCCCGCGGGATTCTGAACCGCATCGAAGCCGAGTTGATCCGCCGTCGCGAGATCAACGTGCAGCGCCAGCGCCTGCAACGGCGCCAGACACAACTCGCGGCAGTCCGGGATTATGCCGTGCGGACCAGTGAGCGCCTGCAGCGCCTGCACCAGCGGGCCGCGGTTTCGGGTGACCAATACGAACAGGCCCGGTTGAAACGGCTCGAGGCGGAAACCGCCTTGAGTGATAATGGGCGACAGATCGCGGCGCTGGACGTGCAGGAGACCGCCAGCCGCAACCGTGAAGAGGCTTTGCGCCTGTTGCTGGAAGATCATACCCTGGCGGCTCCGTTGGACGGCGTCGTGCTGGAGATTCACGCTATCCGCGGTGAGAACCTCTTTCCCGGGAATCCCGTCCTGGAGATCCTGAATTCCGACAGCCTGTTTGTGGAAGTGTTTTTAGAAGAAGTCGAGCTGGCAGGCTTGCGCCTCAACCAGGATGCCCGGATTCATGTGGATGGCCGGGACGATCCCGTAATCGGCCGGGTCGCCTATTTCGGACGCCGGGCCGAGTTTTCTCCCAAGTACATCCTGTCTGAAAAGGAGCGGCGCAACCTGCTGGTCCAGGTCAAGGTGAGCATCCCCGCCGCCGCGGCTGCCGCCGTTAAATTGGGCATGCCCGTGACCGTTGAATTCCCGCGGTGAAGGCATGTTGCGCCTGGAAGAGATCTCCTGCTCATTCGGCAGTGTGCAAGCCGTGGATCACGTGTCTTTCCCGATCCGGCATGAGCGCATCACCATCCTGGCCGGTGCAGACGGCGCGGGCAAATCCACCATTTTCCGGATTCTGGCCGGGCTCGAACACCACGATGGCGGATGCATTTTTCTGGACGGCCGCCAGGTGGAGCCGGGAAGCCGGGTCCTGCGAAATCGCCTGGGCTATATGCCGGAGCGCTTTTCGCTTTATCCGGATCTCTCGGTTGAAGAAAACATGAACTTTTTTGCCGACATCCACCGGGTTCCCCGTAAACGCAGGGAGAGTTTGAAGGACCGCCTGCTGAACCAGACCGGCATGGCGGATTTCCGCACCCGGCGGGCCGGCGCTTTGTCCGGCGGCATGAAACAGAAACTGGCATTGTCAACCATCCTCTTGTCGTCTCCGGACCTGATCCTGCTGGATGAACCCACTACCGGCGTGGATCCCCTGTCACGCCTGGAGTTCTTTGCCATTATCCAGGAATTGAAGGCCGAGGGGAAAACCATTGTCATGGCCACTCCCTACCTGGACGAAGCGGAAAAGGGCGATTGTGTGGTCATGCTCAGAGCCGGCCGCGTGCTCCACCAGCAGGGAATTGCGGACTTGAAAAGGGATTTTCCCGCCCGCCTGTTGCAGGCGCGTCCAGAAGGAAACATCATCGCCGCCTTTCGTAAACTGCAGCAAGATGCGACGTTGGGCGGCAGGGCCTATTTAAAGGGGCCGGCCATCCGCATCCTGTTAGAGCGGGATGAGCCGTTGCCGGGCGCAATCGCAGCCATGCCGCATGAGACGATTGAGCCCTCACTGGAAGACATCTTCATTTTCTACGACCGCGCGGGAGGCTCCAGTGGAAGCGATCATTGAAGTCCGCGACCTGACCCGTTTGTTCGGTCGTTTTGCCGCCGTGGACAACGTCAGCTTCAAGGTTCATGCCGGTGAGATCGTGGGCTTCCTGGGGCCCAACGGCGCGGGCAAAACCACGACCATCAAGATGATCCTGGGCCTGCTGCGCATTACTTCCGGTTCGGTGCGCGTGCGGGGCCTGGACTCGGTGCGCCAGAGGCAAAAAATCAAGGCCGTCACCGGATACATGTCGCAGAAATTTTCCCTCTATCCGCTGTTGACCGTTCTTGAAAACGTGACCTTTTTCGGCGGCATCTCCGGCCTGTCTCGAAAAGAACTGGCGGCTTTGCGTAACGACATCGCGGCCCGGCTTCCGGCAGGTGCAGCCGACCGCCGCGTCGAATCGCTGCCGCCCGGTTTCCGCCAGGAAGTGGCGCTGTTTGTCAGCCTGATGACGGATCCGGAGATCCTGATCCTGGATGAACCCACTTCCGGCGTGGACCCGCAGACGCGGCGCCGTTTCTGGGATCGCATCTACGACCTGAAACAGGCCGGCAAAACCATCCTGGTGACCACCCACAACCTGGATGAAGCTGAGTACGCCGACCGCGTACTGATCATGCACCAGGGGCGCCTGCTGCTCGATGGTCAGCCGAAAAAGTTGCTGCAGGCCGGTCAGGCCGAATCGATTGAAACCCTTTTCCGCGAGGTGATCGCCCGAAATGAAACGCATTAAAGCGGTTATGCGCAAGGAATTTGCCCATATCATGCGGGATCCCACCAGCCTGACGATCGTTTTTCTCATGCCCGTATTGATGATGCTGGTTTTTTCCTACGCCGTGCGCTTTGACCTCGAGACGGTGGAAACCGGTATCGTTGATTTTGACGGCGGCCGCGGGGCGGATCAACTGCTCAACGCGTACGCCAACAACACCTATTTTCATCTGCTCGATCTGCGCCGGTCTCACCCCCGTCCGCTGCAGCGGGGCGAGGAAATGATCCGCAGGGGTGAACTCAAGCAGATGATCATTATCCCCGGTGATTTTTCCCGCCGTCTGGCCCGCGGCGAAGCGGCACAGATCGGCATCGTGATTGACGGCAGCGATGCCAAGGTGGCCTCGCTGGTCTACCAGTACAACGAAATGCTGCTGCGGGAATTGATCCCCGCGGAAACCGGATCCGGACTGGCCTTCAACGTCTCTACGACCGTGCACTTCAACCCGGAATTGAAAAGCCACGTATTTTTCATTCCCGGGATCGTGGCCATCCTGCTGGTCATGGTCGCGGCCCTGCTGACTTCGGTCAGCCTGGCGCGGGAAAAGGAGTCGGGTTCCATTGACCTGCTTTTTATCTCGCCGCTGCGTTCCTGGGAAATCATCCTGGGCAAGACGCTGCCCTACCTGGTGGTCGCCCTGGTGGAAGAGCTTATGATCCTGGCGTTCGCGCGTTTCTGGTTTCAGATCCCCTTCCGCGGGGATCCGCTGGTGTTGCTGCTGTTTTCGCTGTTGTACATCCTGTCCGGACTGGCCCTGGGCATCCTGGTGTCAACCGTCGCTTCCTCGCAGAAGAGCGCCATGTTCGCCGCCCTGATCATTACGCTGTTGCCCTCGATCATGCTGTCGGGATTCATTTTTCCCCTGGACAGCCTGGCCGTGGCGATCCGCGCGGTTTCCCTGGTCGTGCCGGCGCGCTATTTCCTGGTCATTATTCGCGGCGTGATCCTCAAGGGCGGGGGGATTTCCCACTTCCTGGCCGAAGGCCTGGCACTGGCGGGTTTCAGCGCCTTATTACTGGCAGCGGCCATGGCCCGCTTTCAACGCATCCGCCGGAGGCATTCATGAAGCTCTTTTACCTGGTGCGCAAGGAGTTCATTGAATTGTTCCGCCAGAAGGAATTGCTGCCGATGATCATTATCGCGCCGCTGGTGCAGATTGTCGTGCTGGGATACGTGGTTTCGACCGACGTGGAACGCATTCCCGTCTACCTGGTCAACCGCTCCCGATCCGTGGAAGCCCGGCGCCTGGTCAACCGCATCGAGGCCACGCCGCTCTTCGACGTGCGCAGCAAAGGTACCGAAGTCATCCCTACGCTGGAAGTGTTGCGCCGGGGAGACGCCACAGCGGTAGTGGAATTCCGTGATAATTCCAATTCCGGGTCGACCTTCCCCGATATCCTGGTATCCCTGGACGGCGTGGATGCCAACACATCGGCGATTGCCGCCGGGTATCTCAACGGGATCCTGCGCCGATTTCTGGAAGAGGAGGCGCGCAAACACGGACGCGCTCCGCCTGTCAGCCACAACACGCTGATCCGTTACAATCCCGGTCTGCGCAGCATCAATTACATGGGCCCGGGAATCGTGGCCCTGCTGCTGACCATCCTGACGATGTTCATGACCTCCATTTCACTGGTGCGGGAGAAAGAACAGCAGACCATGGACACGTTGATGGTTTCCCGTCTGCGCCCCTGGCAGATTTACCTGGGCAAGGCTCTGCCCATGGCCATTATCGGGCTGGTGGAAATGTCCCTGGGAACCGTGATGGTGATGCTGTGGTTCGAAGTTCCCGTTCGCGGCAACCTGGCCTTCCTCTTTCTGGCCGCGCTGGTGTTTTTGGCGGCTTTGCTGGCCTATTCCCTGCTGATCTCCACGATAGCCGGCACCCATCAACAGGCGCTGTTTTTTTCCTGGTTCTCGATGGTGACCTTTATCATGCTGGGCGGATTGTTGACCCCGGTGGACAACATCCCCTCCTGGCTGATGTTCCTGGCCGACATCAACCCGGTGCGTTACCTGATTGAAATCATTCGCGAGATTTTCCTCAAGGGCAACGGCATCGCCTTTTTTGCCGATGACCTTGTGCGCCTGGGCGCCATCGCCGCGGTGGTGCTGACCATTTCCCTGCTCAGTTTCCGCCGGTTTATATCCAGATAAAGTTGAAGAGTTGGAGAGTTGAAGAGTTGAAGAGTTGGAGAGTTGAAGAGTTGGAGAGTTGGAAAGAGGGTGACACCTGTTATTTTTTTTCCAATTCCATTCAGGACAGCGGCCTTTTCACCGGCCCCATGCGGCACATGGCCACGCTTTTCATCACATCATAATAGCGCTTTTCGATATCCTCGAGGTCATTGGGACTGTGGATGTTCTTGCGGGCCGCCCGGCGGGTCATCATGGCATGATGGGCGATGGCGCGGCAGCGTTGGGGATGACGCAGCGTTCCGGCGACCGAGGCCAGGGTTTCCAGCAGGCGGACGTGCACGGCCACGCTGTCCTTGGCCGCCTGGCGGATCTGGTTGAAAGCGGTATCGAGGATGCCGGCATACGTAAAGGCCTTGGTCACCAGCCGCAGTTTCTCTTGGCTGTCGAAAAAAAGATGCGGTGGGAAGTTTGCCTGGCTCAGCCGGCAAAGGGCGTTTCCCAGGCGGTTGATGCAGCTGATGGCCGTGAAGGGGTCGTTGATTCCGGGTGAGAGCGCGCGCAAAGCCACTTCCACCAATTGGCAGACCGCGAATTCAATGTCCTGTTCCGGAGTGCGGCGGTTTCCGAGAATGAAGGCGTTCTGAACGGCTTCACTGGAAAAATCGCTTTCCGCGACCGGCGAGATGGTCGCCAGCGGGGTGTTAATAAACACGTATTCCCCGGGACGGTAATGCAGGTGGATGATGGCTTCCTGTTTTTCCGCGATCTCAACCAGGCTGGTTTCATCAACCGCGCGCAGATACCCGCTGGAGTGTGAAAGCACCGCTATCGGGTTTTCGCAGAGGTCCGGGAAATCCCGGCAGGGCATTGACGCGGCCGCTTCGGGCCCCTGGTTGTCGCGTGAAAAACGCTCGATGGCGCGCTCCAGTTCCCGGGTAACGCTTTCGATAATGTTGTCGGCATGGATCGAATTGGAAACATGGTGATAAAAGTAAATCAGCACGCCCAGATCGACCAGGGCCAGCACAAAACTGAACGCAACGGCGATGCCGGGAACCGGTTCGGCTCCCCCGGCCAGGGGAATCGATTTCATGACCAGCAGGCAGTACATGAATGTCGCGATAAACGTTCCCAGGACCAGTTGGTTGCCGCGGTCGGCCATGAAGTTGCGCAGCATGCGCGACCCGAACTGGGAGGACGTCAGGGTCAGGGCCACGATGGTGATGGAGAATGTCACTCCCGCGATGGTGATCATCGATCCGGCAATGGTGGAAAGGATCGAACGGGCTCCCTCGACTCCCCCGGAAAAGAACACGGCGCCGAAATCCGTTTGCAGTAGCCGATCCAGGTTGACCAGCCCGACAGCCAATCCGGCCGCGGCGATTACCATCAGCGAGGGAATGAACCAGAAGCTGGTTCGTACGGCTTCCCATACGGCAAGCAAGCGCATTTTCATTTTCAAACCTCCCTGTCAGCCGTTCACTGACAGCCCGGTGGCGACACAATCAACCCCAGCCTCAATTCCGCGTGGTGATTGTAACGAAAACGGACGTGGTGGGCAATCGTGTTCCCGGCGCGGCGGTTTCAGCCGCGTCCGGGTGGTTATCCGTCCGCGAGCGGTCTGGCTTTGATCGCGGCCACGACTTTTTCATGGATTGATTTCGCCACCTCCGCATCAGCGCTGTTGTACACTCCGGAGAGGTTGACCTGGGTGGTTCCCGTAACCGCAAAGGACTGGAAATGGGTGCGCACGTAACTCTCGTGGGGGGATTCGATGCAGCGGATGGTGTCAGCGATCAACAGCATCTCGCCACCATCCACGCGTACGCGCCCGACATCGCGCTTGATCAGCAATCCGGCATGGGCGGATTCCTCGGAGCGCGCTTTTTCCGCTTCCTGGGTGATCGCCATGGAAGGATGGGCCATCTGCAGCAACTGCTCGAACACTTCCCTGTATGCTGTTTTATAGCGCATTACGGTCAGGTCGATGCGGACATATTCATTGTCACCGTATTGACGGCCGTCGGGGCCGGTTTCAAACTGGATGCTTTCATCTACGCAACCGTGTCCCTTGTAGGGAACAAATCCGCTCTGTTCCACCATGCTCATCATCTCGTTGGCTGGAACAGATGCCGTGCGGATGCCGACGGCATTTGCGGGCAGGTAGGAGATATCCTCGGCGACGGCGGTGTGAGTGAAAGCGGCCAAAAACAAAAACGGGATCACCCATTTGGCGTGATTCATGCTTGTCCTCCTGGATACCGGCTCGCCGGGGATTCGGCACGTGCGATCCGGCTCCTTCCGGGAATTTTACCAGAAATTCTGCTCACTTCAGTTTTTTCAGCGCCCGTTCACTGGCGCGGATCAGGGGAAGGGGGGACAACTCGCTGCCCGTGGCGCGGATCATCCACGCCGATGGCGTCAGCCGGCCCTGGGACCAGATGCGTTCCACTTCCGGGCCAAAGGGTTTATCGGCAAGGTATTCCCCCAGTTGAAATTCGATCAGTTGTCCGAAAGCGTAGGCGGACAGGTAGAGGGGATAGGATATCATGTGCGAATAGATGGCGAGCACCGGCTCATCTTTCACTCCGTAGGCCGGGGCGAAATAGCGGTTCCACACGTCTCTGGCGATGCGCATGACGGCGGCGCGGATCTGTGCGGCATCGGCTTCGGGATGGGCGTACAACCATTTCCAGACCTTCATGTCCACCATGGACACGCCCATGATTTCAAAAGCGGACCAGCAATTGTCGAGCACGGCCAGGTCTTTTGCGGAATTGTCGGCGACTTCCATGTCCAGGATCTCGAGGTCGCGTTTCTGGAAAAGGAAGGCCAGGGCCTCGGTGAAGGCGGTGTTGGGTACCCCGTTGAGGAAAAAGTAGGGCACATTGTGCAGGGAAAGGGTCTGCTCGACGTTGTGGCCGAATTCATGCACGGCGATGTTGAATCCCTTGTAATCCATGCCCTTCTGCCCGACACGGGTGCGCAGGCGGGAGAAACTGTCGCGCATGCCGGCGCCCCACGCGTGACCCGAACCCCGGGCCGGATCCACAGCGATTTTCGACGCCAGGAAAGCGGCGCTTTCGCTTGTGAATCCGAGTTTTTGCAGGATCACCGGCATGGCCTGTTCAAAGGCCGCGGCGGTGGGGAAGCGCCTGCGCGTCTCGGCGTCGAGCCGATCCTGCGGAATCGCGCTGCGGGTCTTGAAGCCGTCGTACCAGATATCGTATGCGGCCAGCTTGCGTCCCAGGCGCTTGTGTACCACCCGCGCGATTTTTCCCAGCAGCGGTGAGGAGAGGAATTCGTCAAACAACGCTTCCACCTGTTCCTGGGGGACTTCCATGGATCCGGAAAAGTTGCGCTCAATGGCGTTGGGAAGGTCCGGTGTGAACGGGTCGATTGCCTTGCCGGCGAGAAAAACCTGGCGCAACATCTCGTAGCGCTGGTCGGGCTCACGTTCCAGGGATACCGCACGACCGTCTTTGGTGGTAGTGTTCGTGAACGGGTTCCACTGGTATGCGGCCGAATTGATCATCGCCGCCGGAATGGTCTGGTCGATGATGCGCTTCATGACCTGGTAGACCAGGCGCTGGCGATGCGGGCCCAGATCCTTGTCTGCATAGTTGGCCTTGATTTCGTCGCGCAGGTTCCAATGAGACAGCAACACCTGGTCGTCGGAAAAGAGCTTGCGCCCGTTTTCATCACGCAGTGCGCCCATGTGGATGTTGTAATCGGCGATATAGAGGTCGGCGCGGCTGGATGTCTGTGCCGCCTGCCGGCGCAGCTCAGCGGGAATGCGGGAAGAGAAGATGTCTCCCAGGCGCGCCATGGCCCAATCTTCCGACCGCCAATCCGCTCCCAGCGCGTTTTTTTCCGCCAGCGTGAAGCGGGGAAAATTCAGCGCGATCAAAAAAGCGATCCGGTTCCGGTACAGGTCCTCCATCAGGTGGGCGTCCGGACTGAAGGCGGAAAACATGCGGTCGATTTCGTGCAGCGGCCCGGTGGCCTCGTCGGTGTGTTTTTTCAGGGCCAGGTAGATTTCGTTGGTATGGCCGGTGATGGCCTCGAAATAATGGTTGAGTTTTTTAAACACTTCCAGACGTTGCGCCGGGTCGGCGATGTAGTGGCCGGCGCAGAACGACTCGAAGGCGGCGGCGTCTCCGTCTTCGGCCCGCCAGAGCGAGGCCGCGTGGCGCACGCCGCGGGCGATCGCCGGCGCGGAAGCGCCGGGGTATTCGTTCGTCAGCGCCTGGATGACGCCGGCTACGGTTTCTGTTTTCAGGCTGGTCTGGCTCATCAGGCACGCTCCGGATAAGAAAATCGTCAGGATTGCAAAAGTGAATCCGATGTTTTTTTTCATCACTACAACCTCGCGCGGTAATTTGTTCAGGTGGACAGTGTAACACAAAGCGGCGTCGAGTGGTGCAACCCGGATGGGAACTGTGCGGGCATGGATTCTTATGCGGCGGGGCGGTGTCCGGCAGATACGGCCGGGATCGCTACTTGAAACAAAAAGGTGAATCCGGCGGCTTCCAGGTGGGAAAATCGCTTCGCGAGCGAGCGTACAGAATGATCCCGTGATTTGTGATTTGCAGGCTGGGTTAAACCGCCGAGGCGGG
>OBLN01000515.1_pt1 | contig 14006 bp, 12 predicted proteins | sample 1519301 | NCBI WGS metagenome assembly OBLN01 (sample SAMEA2452533, study PRJEB22499) | sediment metagenome | reverse complement strand
TTCACAGGCTCTTTTTATCAATGAAAGGGGCGAAAAGGCATTTATCGACAAGGACCTCGACAAGTGCGAATTCTGCGGCAACTGCGTGGCTGTGTGCCCCACCGGGACGATGATTTCCAAGCCGTTCAAGTTCAAGGCCCGCCCCTGGGAGTTGAAGGTGACGCCTTCCATCTGCACCCAGTGCGGCAGCCAGTGCGAAGTCGATATTCACGTCAAACATGGCAAAGTCCAGCGGGTGACCTCCGAGGACGGCGCGACCGTCAACAACGGCAACCTGTGTATCGGTGGATTTTTTAATTACGGGTTCATCAATTCCGACCAGCGTCTTCAAGGGCCTATGGTCGCCCAGAATGGCCAGCTGATGCCGGCGCAATGGAGTGACGCGCTGGCGAAGGTTGTCAAAACGGCCCGCGAAATCGAAGAAGCCCATGGCGCCGATGCCCTGGCCGGTCTGGCCTCCGGCCGCTTGAGCAACGAAGAGAACTACCTCTTTCAGAAATTGTTCCGTGCCGGGCTGGGCAGCAATAATATCGACTCCGAGGCTCGTTTCGGGACCATGCGTGCAATGGGCGTGCTGCATGGTTCACTGGGGCTCAATGGCGCCAGCAACCGTATGGATCGCATCGGAACCTCTGAAGCGGTGCTTGTTTTCGGCTGCGATCCGACTGCCGAAGCACCGGCGATTGATTGGCAGATTGAACTTTCTTCCCGCAAGCATGACGGCAAGCTGCTGCTCGCCAATATGCGAGGCGTCAAGCTCTCCCGCTATGCCAACAGTGACCTCCGCTACCGCCCCGGCAGCGAGGTTCAACTGGCCAACGGCCTCACCCGCCTGATCGTGGATAAGGGGCTGGCGGACGAAGATTTTCTTAAAAACTTTGTGGTTGATGCAGCAAAGATCAAGGCTGCTGTGAAAAAAATCGACCTTAAGCAGGTTGTGAAAGAAACCGGAGTTTCCCAGGACCTGCTGGAGGAAGCGGCAGAGCTGCTCGGGCAGGCCAAGTCGGTCGCACTGGTGTTCGGAGGCGACCTGACACGCTCGCAAGGTGCTTCTGACAAGGTTCAGGCGCTTGCCAATCTCGCTCTGGTCTGCGGTGCGCTGCATGGCGATGACGGCGGGGTTTTCCCGGTCGATGAAAAGGGCAATACCCAGGGCATGCTCGATATGGGCGTCTGCCCCGAATTTCTGCCCGGCTTCGCCGAGTACCAGAAAGAGAAATCCCAGTTTGAAAAAAGCTGGGCATGCGAGTTGCCTCCCTCGGGACGAGATGCAGAAAAAATCCTGGAAGGCATTGAAAAAGGGGAAGTCAAATTCCTCTATCTCGCTGCATGCAACCCGCTGGTGAGCTTCCCGGAAAGCATGCGCTGGCGCAAGGCTCTCGAAAAAGTCGAATTCCTGGTTGTGCAGGACATCCTGCCTTCAGAAGTGACCCGCCTGGCGGATGTGGTGCTGGCTGGAGCTTCTTTCGCAGAAAAACAAGGGAGTTTCACCTCTCTCGACCATCGTGTAAGTCGTGTACGTCCGGCTCTCAAACCGGTGGGCAACGCCCGCGCCGACTGGGAAATTTTTGCCGACCTCTTTCAGCGACTGGTCCCTCGTACCGGGGAAGTCGGCCTGCAGCAGCTCATGGAAGAGATCAAGTCTGTTGCTCCGCTGTATCGCGAGGTCTCTTTCGACGAACGCGCAGGCTGCAAGCCCTGCTTCAAGCCGCTGCCTGCGGCGAAGAAACAATCTCTTAAGTTTGTTCCGGTGGACGGTGGTAAGGTAGAGGCAGTCAAGGGGATGCAGCTTCTCAGCGGCAAAATCCTTTTCCACTTCGGGACGACATCCACGTTCTCCGAATCGCCTCTTGAGGTCGCGCCTGACGGGTATATCGAAGTTAATCCCAAGGATGCTCAGAAACTCGGAGTGTCCGACGGCGGCGCCTTGCAGGTCAAGTCCACGGTTGGGGCGGCTCAGGGCAAGGTCCGTATCTCGGATAACGTTCCTGAAGGCCTGCTGTTTGCGCCCTATCACTTCAGCGACCTCAACATTAATCAGGTTCTGCCATCGGCGACCAATTCCATTACGGTTGAGGTCTCCAAGGCCTGATTGTCCGGTTGAAGTATCCAGTTGATCTGTTGCACTTTCGAAATCGGCCCGAAGGCAAGTCCTTCGGGCCTTTATTTATGGCCGATTGAGCTGGTAGCGGCGAACGGCCTGATTGTGCTCTTTGAGAGTGCGGGAAAAGACGTGGGAGCCGTCACCTCGGGAAACGAAGTAAAGATCCTGGGTGGAGGCAGGGTAGGCGGCCGCATGCAGGGCCTCCTCCCCGGGGTTGCAGATAGGTCCGGGCGGAAGCCCCGAGTTGGTATAGGTATTGTAAGGGGTCGGCGTGTGCAGGTGGGCCCGTGTCAGATTCCCATCGAAATCTTCGATGCCGTAGATGACGCTCGGATCGGTCTGCAGCCGCATCCCCCGTTCAAGCCTGTTGTAGAATACCCCGGAAATAAAAGGCATCTCCGCAGCCAGTGCGGTTTCCTTCTCAATGATGGAAGCCAGGGTGACCCATTGATGCAGAGACAGGCCACGTTCGGCGGCGGCCGCTCGCCATTCGGGCTGCGCTCTCTTGTTGAACTCCGTAATCATGGCCGTAAGCAGGCGCTGCTCTCCGATATTTTTGTCGAGAAGATAGGTTTCGGGAAACAGGTACCCCTCGAGAGAGGAGATGTCAGCTTCGATCATTTTCAAAAAACGCGGCTCCCGGGCCAACTTCATAAAGCGATCCGCCGATCCGAACCCCTGTTCCTCAATCCGCTCTGCAATCTGTTTGAGGGTCAACCCCTCCGGAATCGTCAGGGTGTGGCGAATGACGTCGCCGTTCACCAGCCGGGCGAGAACATCGGCGGGGCGGGCCGATTGCTCGAATAGGTAGCGACCGGCCTGGATTGCGCCCTGAACCTGCTGGTGGCGGGCAAGGAGCTTGAAATAGAGGGGGCGTGATATGATTTTTTGCTCAGCCAGCAGGCGCGCGACGGAATGCAAAGAGCTGCCGGAAGCAATCTCAACTTCGGTGGGCTGCGGCGGCGCGATGGGGCGGTGCAGAAACAGGGAGAAATCGATCGCGAGGATTGTTGAAAGAAAAACAATACCGATCAGTATTGCAGAAAAAAGTTTGAGACCCTGATTAATTTTCATCGCTCAACAATAGCATGTCCCGACGGGAGGTTAAGCCTGAAAGCGGATTTCACTGCCGTCGAGAAGCCGTTCGATATTGCCCCGATGACGGACGATCACCATGGCGGCAATAAACAGGGTGGCGAGAAACAGGGGGAAAGAGCCTTCAATACCCAGTACCAGGAAGGGGATAACGGCTGCCGCTGAAATGGAAGCCAGCGAAACGTAGCGCCAACGCCACAGAACAGCGCCAAAAACAAGCAGGGCAATCAAAACGGCCAGGGGGGAAAGAACAAGATAAATGCCAAGGCCGGTGGCCACACCTTTGCCGCCCTTGAAGCCTAAATAAACGGGATAACAGTGGCCGAGAAAGGTTGCGGCGGCGACCAAGGCGACTTCAACGGGAGAGAATCCGATCTGCACGGCAATAAAGACGGGCAGGGCGCCTTTGAGAGCATCGAGAATCAGGGTAAAGATACCCAGCCGCCGCCCCCCGACGCGATAAACGTTGGTGGCTCCGATATTGCCGCTGCCGGCGTTGCGGATATCGCCCAGCCCCGCCAGCTTGGTCAGCAGCATTCCGCAGGGGATGGCGCCTACAAGATAGGAAAGGATCAACAGCACAATCAAGCTGCCCACGACCAATGGTCTCCCGGTAAATACTCAAAGTAAAAAAGCGGCCGAAGCCGCTTTTGTGTAAAGAAAAAGGATCGAAGCGAAAAGGGTTTCGACCTCCGACCTGCAGTTTCAGAACACCTGACATAAAGTCGGGAGCTTTCAATGCTCCCAGAGCGACATGAGATTTTTCGCACATAACTGATCAAAAATCAAGATCTTCCTGAATTTCGGCACTCTCGCTATGTGGCGTTTCTCTGCCAGAATTCCTGCCAGGAGTTTCAGATCGTTGCTCCTCCAGAGGTCTGCCTTATCCGCAATGGAAACCGACGTGAAAGCCGCTGTTGCAATGATGTATGCTGCAGGCTTGGGCGTGCTGTCTGGCCCTTGCTGTATCTTTTATCTCCAGGCTCGTGTATAATAGAAAAATATCACAACCACCTGCCGTTATCCCGCCTCAAACCACCGTTGAGATCTTCCTTCGTGGAGATGCAGTTTTCGAGCTGGGAAGAGTTTCTCACCGTAGACCGGATTGCACCGGCCTGCTCACAGTCGATTTTGCCCGAGCATCCCAGTGATCTCCCTGGTTTGCCGGACAATTTCCGGCCTGTTTTTAAAGTAAGGGAGAAGTGCCATGCCGAACAAAAAAATCGCCGTTGGTCAATCCATCGAGGCGCGCTGTACCAAATGCCGTGCAAATACCGAGCACGTTATCGTGACTGTGCTGGAGGAAGCCCCCCTCAAGGTGCAGTGCGGTCAATGCGAGCGCCAGCACAAGTACCGTCCGCCCAGTGTGGCCAAGAAGAAGCCCGCAGTACGTAAAAAAGCCGATCCGAAAGTGGCCGAGCGCAAAGAATGGGAAACTCTGCGGCCGGCGATGAACAGCGATGCGGCGCGCGATTATTCGATGACGGGCGCCTACAAGGTTAAATCTCTGATCAATCATCCTGTTTTCGGACTGGGATTGGTTCAGCGGGTAGTGGGTGCGCGCAAAGTGGAAGTTCTTTTCGAAGAAGGCAAGAAGACGATGCGGTGTGGATAGCGGAGGCAAAAAAAGAGAAAAAGGAGACAGGCTGATTTGCATTTCTGAACACCAGCCTGTCCTTTTTCATCCTATCTCCAGCAGTCCCGGGTGATTGCCCGTCAGGCAGCGTCCGCCCTGCGGTGTGACGACAAAGGTATTCTCCGTGCCGACCATGCCGATGCCGGCGATTCCTTTCTTCGGCTCGATGGCCAGCACCATGTTCTCTTGTAACGGTTCGTCGAAGCCTTTGGCGATCACCGGCCATTCATCGATGTGCAGGCCGATGCCGTGGCCGAGAAAGCGCGCCTGGCGGTCTCCGAATCCCATGAAGTTGTCAAGGAAGCCTGCCTCCAGGTCGCGTGTGATGGTGTCGTAGATTTCCTCCGGCACCGCGCCGGGTTTGAGCAGGGCGGCGGTGGCATTCTGGATGGCGACGCAGCGCTGATGGGCGGCGACGGCTTGCGGCGGCAGTTCTCCCTTGTAGACATAGGTCATGGTTTTATCGGTATGGTAGCCGTCGACGCCGCAGCCGATGTCGACAAACACCAGGTCGCCGGGCTTCAGGACGCGCTGTCGGCTGCCGAGCAGCGGCACTGCCGGACTCATGCCGTAGTTGCCGCCGGGGCCATCGAAAGAGGTGGGGTAGATGGAGCTTTCGCCGAAGCAGATGTGGCCGAGTAGAATCTCCGTCTCGAACATAGCGAAGCGGGCGATGCCGTGATGCCCTTCCTCGACCAGCACCGGGTAGAGGCGGGCGCCGAATTCGGCTTCGCTGATCCCCTCCTGAAAAAGCTTGGGCACCCGTTCCTCCAGGACCCTTTGGTGGATGCGCCCCGCTTCCGCTATTTTTCCCAGTTCATAAAGGCTTTTCACCGCGCGGATGGCGGACAGGGAAAGGTCGGCGCTTGCAAACTGCTTGAATTGAAAGTGTTTGTTGATGCGCTGCCAGGTCGCAAGCGGCACCCGCTCGCTTTCGAGGTGAACCGTCTCCGGAGACCGTGACAGGGCGGCCGCCGCATCGCGGAAGCTGCCCATCGGGCGGATATCGCCGAATTCGGATTCGTCCTGCGCGCGCTGCAGGCTGCGCCGCACCCAGTAGGTCGCTTCCCTGTCGCGGGGAACGATCACCAAGCCGTCCTGCATTGTGCCGGTCAGGTAGAACTGGTTGATTTTGCTGACAACGATCAGCAGGCGCCAGTCGGGATCGTCCCGGTCGAGGCGTCGCCGCAGGCGCTGCATGCGGTTGTCGAGTTCGGAGCGGGGCACATTGTTGAACATGTGGGTTTTCCTTTATGACAAGGTCGCATAATCCGCAGTGGGTCAGGTTCTTTGGTAAATTTGTCCACGGTGCCCGGCCATCAGGACAAGGATAAGAATCTTTTCTATCCTGAATTTCACAGATCAGCCGATAGCGGCCTGAGCGCTTTGCAGGTGCCTCCAGGCGGCGTTCAATGTCTTCGGGCAGGCTTGACGCAAGAATCATATCCTCCTTTGCTGCACATGTATAGTAATGAAGAAAGTCCGTGGCAGAAAGCAGAACCTTCACTTTCCCCAAGATTTCTTTTGCTTAGCGACCCTCTGAATTTTTTCGAACGCATCAATCTTTCCGTTTTCGACAGGTCACTGTTCAGCATGGGAGTGACGACCCTGCGAGATACTTTCACAGTAGCCCTGCGCGGTCTGTGGACGAAATATGATTTTGACGGTATGTTATTCAAAGCTAAGGAGACTTGTTTGGAGCAGATCGCGATCGACATCGATCGTCTGAGCGTGCAGGTGGGTGGCCAGAGGGTCTTTTCAAATTTCAGCCTGCGTCTGGCGAAGGGACATAAGGCCAGCCTGGTGGGACCGTCGGGCAGCGGCAAGTCAACGCTGCTGCTGGCGCTGCTGGGCTTTGTTGCGCCGACCGAAGGGACCATCCGCATTTTCGAAGAGGAGCTTACGGCAGCCTCTGCCTGGCCACTGCGGACCCGCATGGCCTACGTGCCGCAGGAACCGGAACTGGGGGAGGGGACGGTGCGCCAGATCCTGAATCATCCTCTCACTTTCAAGAACAACCGCCATCTGCAGGGTAACATTGAGCGCGCCCCTGAACTGATGGAGAAACTCTATCTGCCCAGGTATCTGCTGGACAAGGACGTCACCTCGCTTTCCGGTGGAGAGAAACAGCGCGTCGCACTGATCAGCGCGCTGCTGCTCGAACGGGAGATTCTGCTGCTGGATGAAGCCTCTTCCGCACTTGACCAGAGCGCCAGGCAGGCCGCCATCGACCTGCTGAAATCACGCAAAGACCTGACCCTTCTGTCGGTCACCCATGACCGGGAGTGGATTGAGGCGGCCGACGACCTGATCGAATTGTCCGGGGTCCAGCGGACTCCGAAAGGAGCTGGCGCATGAGCATCATCGACATCACCCCCCTGCGGCTGGCATCGGCCTATCTGCTGCTGGCCATCCCGCTGGGGATCATGCTGTGGCTGCGTATGCCGATGCTGGGGCAGACCCTCACCGCCGTGGTGCGCATGACGGTGCAGCTGCTGTTCGTCGGCTTTTACCTGCAGTTTATTTTCGATCTGAACAACCCATGGATCACCGGCGCCTGGGTGCTGGTGATGATCGGTGTGGCTGACGTCTCCATTGTCAACGGTTGCCGTCTGCGGTTCGCTCGCCTGGGGTTGGGTCTTTTTGTCGCGCTGCTGGGCGGCACCGTGGTGCCCCTTCTTGCCTTTGCTTTTGTGATTCTTCAGGGTTCTTCCGCCCTTGACGCCCAGTACCTGATCCCGATCAGCGGCATGGTCCTCGGCAACTGCCTGCGCGCCGACATCGTCGGTATCCATACCTTCTACGAGTCGTTGAAGAGGGAGGAAAAGGCCTATCTGCTCAGCCTGGCCCAGGGAGCGAACCTCAGGGAGGCGCTTCTGCCCTTTGTGCGCAATGCCTGCCAGGCTGCGCTGGCGCCGACAGTGGCGACAATTTCGACTATCGGCCTGGTTTCCCTGCCGGGCATGATGACCGGTGTGATTTTGGGCGGCGGCAATCCCATGACCGCCATCAAATATCAGATTGCCATCATGATCGCGATCTTTGCCGGCACTGCGCTGACGGTGATTCTGGCTATTCGTTTGACGACTTTTCGCAACATTACTGGACGGGGCACCTTGGATAAGGCGGTATTTACCGCTGCCAAGTGATGAAAAAAGTCATTATCCCGACACCTTTCGTTGAAATAGAGGATGACTTCATGCTATCCTCACGTTGTGGTGTTTTCCCCGGTCTTCAAGGGGTTGGCAGGCCGCCTTTTCATGGCGGCAACGATTGCTTTTGTTTGGGCAGGTGGGGGGGCCGTCTGATGAGGGCGGCGTCGTCATTTAGGTAAACAGGGAGAGAGCATTGCGGTCCATTCTGCTCGTCGATGGTGATCGCCGCAGCCGCGAAGCACTTGCGGTCATGTTGCGCAAGGAGATCGACTGCCTCGTTCTGGAGGCGGACTCTCCGGAAGATGCGCTCTCTATGCTGGACAGCCAGGATATTTCCCTCCTTCTGACCGATCTGTTTCCCGAAGGCCGTGGCATCGGGTTGATCAAGGAAGTACTGCGCCGTAACCCGGAGGTGGTTTCGGTGCTCGCCTTGCCTGTCGGCGATCGCGAGGCGGCGGTCAAGGCGCTGCAGGCCGGCGCCCTTTTCTATCTCAACAAACCCTACCATTATGATGAGGCCGTGATCGTGGCGGCCCGCAGTCTTGAGCATCACGACCTGGCCATTCACAAGGAAAAGCGCGGACCCAAAATTCGCAAGACCGAAGGATTTCACGGCATCATCGGCGCATCTTCCCGGATGCAGTCGCTGTTCGAGATCGTCGAGCGGGTGGCGGAGGATGGCGAAAGCACCGTGCTGATCCAGGGCGACAGCGGCACCGGCAAGGAGATGGTGGCCAAGGCGATCCATGCTTACAGCCCCCGCAGCGGCAAAAACTTCGTGCCCCTCAATTGTGCGGCGATACCTGATGAGCTGCTGGAAAGCGAGCTGTTCGGCTATATCAAGGGCGCTTTTACCGGCGCAGCTCAATCCAAGCAGGGGCGCATCCAGTACGCCGAGGGCGGTACGCTGTTTCTTGACGAAATCGGCGACATGAAGCCGGCTTTGCAGGCCAAGCTTCTGCGAGTGCTGCAGGAGAAAGAGTTCGAGCCGGTGGGTGGGTTGAAGTCCATCAAAGCGGATGTGCGGATCGTGGCCGCCACCCATCGCAATCTCGAAGAGGCGGTACGTACCGGCTCCTTTCGCGAGGATCTCTATTACCGCCTGAGCGTGGTGCCGCTGCAGATTCCTCCCCTGCGCGATCGCAAGGAAGATATTCCTCTGCTCATTGAAAAGTTTATGCAGGTCTACAACCGCGGCCGCAAGCGCGGACTCACCGGTTTTTCAGCAGATGCCATGGCGGCATTGAAGACTTATGCCTGGCCCGGCAACGTGCGCGAGCTGGAAAACCTGGTGCAGCGCCTGGCGATCCTGCATGCCGATGGATTGGTTCGAGCCGCCGACCTGCCGGAGAAATACCGGGAAGGGCTCAACCTGGAGGAACTGGCGGAAGAGCAGGTCGCTGAAGCGGTGACGACTTCGGAGGCTGCCGCCCTCAGTGGGCGCGGTGAAGGGGGGTCGATTCCGGAGCCACTTGAGGATCAAGCCGACTTTAATGCGCTGGTGAGTGATTTTGAAGATCGTCTGATTCTGCAGGCGCTCAGCCGTACCGGCGGCAACAAGAAGGAAGCGGCGGCGCTGCTCAACCTCAAGCGCACCACCCTGCTGGAAAAAATCAAAAAAAAGCAGCTCGACAGCCTGTTCAGCCGCCTCGTCCGCAAAACCGAATAGTGCACAGTGTGCAGTGCTCTACGGCTTGTTCCCTATGATCTACTGAGCCGCCGCTGCGGCTGTTTCCGTGTCGATATGGCGGGTGATTTTTTCGCCGATTTCGTCGGCGCTGGCCGGTGTGACCAGGATATCGCAGGCGCCATAGCGAACCGCCTGCAGGACTGCGCTGCGGGTCCAGGCGGGGGCCGCCATGATCAGCGGAGTGCCGGTTTTTAAGGCGGATTTGATTTTGATGGCCATGGCCATCCCCTGCTCACCAACCTCTTCCATCACCAGAAAAATTCCCGCCACATTTCCCCCCTGCACCGCCTGCTTGATATTGTCCTGAAAATGAAGGTTCTGGTGAACAATTCCGTAATCAGACAATACCTCATTGAAGGGCGCAGCGGCTTCATCGTTTTCTGTCAGAATAATTACGGTGCTGCCTTGATTCTCCTCCTCGCCGTCTGTGGTGGCCGCAGCCTGCAGGGCCGCAAGATCCGCGGCGCTGATGGAAGATGAACTGCTGGCGGCCGGGCGGGTCTTTTCCCCTGCCTGTCCTGCGACGGTTTTTCCGGCAGCGTCTTTTTTCTCAGGGTCCACACCCCCGGCCGGTTTTTCCTGTTCTATGTGAAGATCGAGAACATCCAGCGGAAACAGCAGATCCAGCTCTCCCAGCGCTTTTCCATCGAGAGACATCTGGCAGGTGCCGAGATAATATTCCCCGAGCGCAAAGGGCTCGTCGCCGTCGGGGTCGATCTTGGTGGGGATGAAGGATTCGACCTTGGTGCGCTTGAAGTGCAGCTTGCGTGGATATTGCTCGCCAATAATTTTGGCGAGAGACCCGGCGATGATGTTGGCCACCTCACCGTAGGCATCGCCTTCCTCGCCGTCGAAATCGCAGGCTTTGACCTTGGCGCGCAGTTCCTCCTCTGGCAGCATGACCAGGGTGCCCCCAAACAGGATGGCGTCCTTCTGCCGCACGATGAGAAAGGCATTGCCCTTTGCGTCGCCGCTGGCTTCAAGAAATGAAATCGCGCCCTTGTCGCGCGGCAGGGCAAGATAATCTTCTTTGCTCAGCGGTTGATAGGAGGGGCCGGCACACTTGAGGGTCTTGCCGATCAGGTCGCTGAGATCCTTGGCGATCTGTTTGAAAACGCTGTCGAGAACATTGTCGGCGACCTTGCGCGGCACCCCTTTTTTCTTCTCCGCCTCGGGCTTTTCAGTAGGGGATTGCTGTTTTTCTGCCGTCCCTTCCTTTTCCGCCTGCGCTACCTTCTCCGGCTCGTGCTGCTCTTGTGCGGCTGCGCCGGATTTCGCCTCGCCCTCGCCGGGGTCTTCCGACTGCGCCTCGGAGGTGACCCGGGCGGCAGCCTGCCGCTCTTCGGCGCTTGATTCTTCGCTGGTGCCAGCGGCCGCTTTCTTTTCCGGCGACTTATCCCCTGGGGCGGTTTCCGCTTTGGTCTGTTCCCCTTGCGGCGGCTCCATGCCGAGCATGGCAAAAGGGAGCACAATTTCAATATTGCCGAGCTTTTTCCCGGCCAGGGTCATTTCGCTGGCGGTGACATGATAGTGCCCTGGCGCAAAGGGCTGGTCGGAGTCCATGTCGACCTTGGTGGGAACCAGGTTTTCGCAGGCGCTTTTAACGAAGTGAAGTTTTTTGGGGAACATCTCCTCGAAGGTCGAGGTGATGGAGCCGGCCAGAATGTTGGAGATTTCGCTGAAGGCGTCGCCCTCTTCACCGGCAAGGTCGGGATTTTTGACTTTTTCCGCCAGCTCGTCATCGGGCAGCATGATCAGGGTGCCGCCCAGCAGGATGGCATCTTTGAGGGGCAGGACGACCGCCGCTTCTCCTTCGGCGTCGCCGCTGGTTTTCAGTCGAGTAAGGGCGCACTTTTCCCGTGGAGTTTCAAAAAATTCTTCCTTGGAAACCGCGACCATGTTCGGTTCGGAGAGTTTGAACTCCTCGCCGAGCAGAGCGGCAATCTCCTCGGCGATCTTGCCGATCGCGGATTTGAGAACGCTGTCAACGACGGCTTTTTTCACGCAACTTTCCCGATCCCTCTGGCGGGATCTTCACTGATTATTTATATTTCAATTCCACGTAAAAACGCCCGGCTTCCATGTCGAAAGGCAGGCACAGATGCCCCACGTCGCTCTTCGAGGAGATGCGAAAGGAGCGGCCGGCGATGGTGGTGGGAATGGCGAGCTTGATGTCGCGCTCCTGCCCGGCCAGGCCGTCTTTGAGGCCGCCCGCCACCATATTGACCAGTTCTCCGATGGCATCCTTGACCTCTTCGCCGATCTCGCTTACCTCCATGCCGAGAAAACCGCAGGTGATGCTCAGCGCCACCGCCTCAGGACAGTGGATGGTGAGCATCCCGGCCACATCCCCGGAAAAACCGAGCATTCCCGAGGCGCCGGCGGGGATGAAGAGCATGGACTGATCACAGGCGTCCTGCGGGCTGACCTCTATCATCAGCATGGTGGAGAAAACATCCGTGACAGCATCGGCGATTATCTGACCATAGTTCACGTTCTGTCAATCCTCTTGTCGGCGTTCGGCTCAGTGGTTGTCTGATGCGTCGAGTTCACCGCCTTACTCCTGCTTTTCGACCTGCAGTTCCACCACGAATTTGCCCTGCTCCATGGTAAACGGCATCACGACACGATCGGTGTCGATGGCGCAGCTGATAGTGTATTCCTCACCGGAGATGGTGGAGGGGATCGAAAGGGTGATGTCCTTGCCGTTCTGGCTGAGGGCCATTTTGGCGTTGCCCGCCAGCATGTTGGCCAGCTCGCCGATGGCGTCGGTGACGTCTTCGTTGACTTCGTCCACATCCATCCCGAGAAAATTCGAGGTGATCGATTTGGCCACTTCATCCGGGGCGTGGATGGCGATCATCCCTTTGAAAAGCCCTGCCAGCCCGATCATGCCCGACACGGTGCAGTAGTGCGTCTGCCCGTTTTCCCTGCTGGGCTCACCGGGGGTGACCTCCACCATGATCATGGTCTCGAAAATTTCCTGGGTGGCATCCGTAATGATTTTTGCCAGATCCAAGGTCGACTCCTGTTGTTAGAGAGGTATGAGAGACGGCGCCGCAGTGGCAGCCGCCCGCAGTATCAGAGGAATTCGCCAAGAACGTCCTGAACCTGGTCCGCAGTGAAGGGCTTTTTGATGCTGCCCTTGGCGCCAAGAGACTTGGCTTCGCCCAGGATGTCGTTGCCCGCCTCGGTGGTGATCATGACCACCGGAATATCCTTGATGGCGGCGTTGTCCTTTTTCTGCCGCAGGAACTCGATGCCGTCCATGTTGGGCATGTTGATGTCGGAGAGAATGAAATCGACTTCTTCATTTTCAAGCAGGCCGAGAGCTTCCTGGCCGTCACCGGCTTCGAGGATCTTTTCGAATTCGAAGCCTGCCTGGCGCAGAGAGCGCTGCACGATTTTACGCATGGTGTTGGAATCGTCGATAATCAGTACTTTAGCTGCCATGGTTTTATCCTCCTTGCAGTGAGTTATGTTTTTGATTTTCTCCCTCTCCCAGGGAGAGGAAGGGTCAGCTCTCGTCCTCGAACTTGCGCCAGGCGCTGCCCCCGGCGCTGAAACAGAAATGTCGGCCGTCGATCTGGAAATGCCAGCGCTCCACCGGTGGTTCGAGCTCCTGGCACTCGTCGCGGCTGATGGAGGGCAGGCCCATACCGAAGGTCTGGTCGCTCGGCAGCAACTCGCTCAGAAAGATGCCGGCGATGGTGTTGAGCAGCTCGCTCATCAGGTCGGCGAGCATCCGGTCGCTTAATTCTTCCTCCGGCAGGGCGTAGATGTTGCCGGCGATCCGTCGAAGCAACTCTTCAGGCATGAGCATCACCAGCTCCCCCTGAAAGGGGTCGAGCACCAGCAGGTTGGCGCAGTAAACCGGGGAAGGCGCGAGGCAGTCGTGCTCCTCGTGCAACGCGCGTGCTTCCATGAACGCCATGTTCTCCAGGGTGGTGGTGACGGCCCGCTCCATCGCCCTCTGCAGTTTTGGTGCGGCCTCAGGCATAGCCATCCTCCCTGTCGATCATGGAGCCGAGAGCCTTGAGCAGGTTGGCGGGCGATACCGGCTTGTTGAGAACGGCGAGTGCGCCCTGCTCCATAAGCTCCTGCTCCTTGGCCGGGTTGCCCGCGCTGGTGATGATCAACACCGGCAGCTGCACCAGTCTGGGGCTGGTCTTGACCCATTTGAGCAGGGTCACGCCGTCCATGACCGGCATGTTCAGATCGGAGACCAGCAGGTCGACCGGCTCGCCTTTGGCGAGCTGCTCCTTGGCCAGTTGCAGGGCGTCGCGCCCGTTGGCGGCCTCGAGAAACTGCGCGTCGCGCAGGCCG
>OBLN01000514.1_pt1 | contig 14010 bp, 11 predicted proteins | sample 1519301 | NCBI WGS metagenome assembly OBLN01 (sample SAMEA2452533, study PRJEB22499) | sediment metagenome | reverse complement strand
TTCCTATAGCCTTTTGCCTCTAATTATAAATTCTTGTTAAGTTTGATAAAAAAGAATTATGAACGACTGAGAGAACGCAATTTTACTCATTGCTCGGTTGGCGTAAATTCCAGTTTTCGTTACCTGTAAACAAAAAAGCCTCTGACAAAAATGTCAGAGGCTTTCTCGTAGTGCCGGGGGGGGGACTCGAACCCCCACAGGATATGCTCCCACAGGATCCTTAGTCCTGCGTGTCTACCAATTCCACCACCTCGGCGGGTGATAATCTCTCAAGCGAGAACGAATTTTTATCAGCTTTATCCTTTCGTGTCAACTATAAAATTTAAAAAACTTTTCAAATATTTATGACCCGCTTATTATTAACAGATTTAATAAAAAAGGATGCCGAAATACCGTATAGGGTATACCTTTTGAATAAACCGAAATATTTCGAGGATTGAATGTCCGGGATACAGAAACTTATAGTTTTATTTTGTCTTTTAATCACTTCAGTTGCCTTTGGGGCAGAGATAAAAACAGTTATTATCGGAATGGATGAGGACTACCCGCCGTATGAGTTTGTTGATGAAAAGGGCGAACCAGCCGGTCTGTTGGTGGATCTTACCCGTTCCGTTGCCAGTGTAATGGGAATGGAGATACAGTTCAGAACAGGTGAATGGCAGGACATGGTTGACAGCCTGAACAAAGGGGATATTGATGTTCTTCAGGGTTTGTCATGGTCTGAAAGCAGGTCAGAGAAGTTTGTCTTTGCACCGCCGACAACACTTGTAAACCATGCGGTTTTCGCCCGCAGAAATACAGGAAAAGTTTCAAGCCTTGAGCAGCTTGCCGGAAAAGAGGTTATAGTCCACAAGGGCGGAATAATGAACGAACAGCTTGCAGCCATGGAAAATCCGCCAAAGCTTTTCTTTGCAGGAACACCGGAGGATGTTTTAAGGTTATTGTCCTCCGGGAAGCATGACTATGCCGTTGTGCCGTTGCTGCCCGGAACTCACATAATAAAAAGGAACAGGCTTACTAACCTTGTTCCTGTGGTACAGAGTGTAGCGGTTCATAAATATGGCTATGCTGCATTCAAAGATAATACTGACCTTATCGCTCGTTTTGCAGAGGGGCTTGCAATACTCCGTCAAACAGGAGAATATGAAAGAATAAGTTCTAAGTGGCTTGGAGTAATGGACGGCAGCTTCATTTCGTGGTCCACTCTTTTTCGTTATATGCTTCTGACATCTGTACCTATGCTTGGTGTATTTGGTTTTGTGCTGCTGTGGAGCTATTCTCTCAGAAAGAAAGTCACCGAACGTACCGCTTCATTAAGCCATGCTCTTCTTGAACTTCAGGATAACCAGCGCCAGCTCGTGCAGGCGGATAAGATGGCTGCTCTTGGTGTTCTTGTTTCCGGTGTTGCCCACGAGATAAATAATCCGAACGGGCTGATCCTGCTGAATACACCGATTATTCAGCGGTCATTTTCAGACATTGCACATATACTGGAAGAGTATTATGAAGAGAACGGAGACTTTCCCGTAGGCGGAATAGCATATTCCAAAATGCGTTCCCAGCTGCCTATTATGATTGAGGAAACAAACGCCGGAGCCTTGAAAATAAAGCGTATTGTAAATGATCTGAAAGATTTTGCCCGAAGAGATGATACCGGGGAAAAAGCTGTTTTTGATCTGAATACATGCCTGTGTACCGCTTTGAGGCTTGTGGAAACAGAGATAAAGAAGTCCACTGACAATTTCTCTGTGACATATGCTGCTCATCCTGCTTATATTTATGGAAACATACACCGGATGGAGCAGGTTATAGTGAATTTGCTGCTGAATTCATGCCAGGCTCTGACTTCTGTGGAAGATGGCATCAGGGCGGTTATCTCAGCAGATAACGGGAGTATATCTCTGGTTATTGAGGATGACGGTACAGGTATTAAACCGGAAGATATGAACCGTATTACCGATCCTTTTTTTACCACAAAGAGAGATACAGGCGGCACAGGGCTGGGGCTTTCTGTCTCAGAAGGCATAATTAAAGAGCATGGCGGAACAATGAGTTTCGAGTCTGTTTATGGCATAGGCACAAAGGTCAGCATATATTTCCCTGAAAAATCAGGAGGCGGTGAATGAGTCTTTATCCTTCTTTCGGAATACTTATGGTAGATGATGAGCCGGGTTGGCTTCGTTCCCTTTCTATTACTCTGGAATCCGCCGCAGGGATAACCAATACCGCTTCATGTACTGATTCCAGAGAGGTTATGGGGATGCTGGAAAGCGGTGAATACCGTATTCTGCTGCTGGATCTTAATATGCCTCATATTAAAGGCGATGTTCTGCTTGGAAGTGTAAAAGAACGGTTTCCTGAGGTTACAGTAATCGTGATAAGCGGGATGAATCTTATTGAGTCTGCCGTAGAGTGCATGAAAAAAGGCGCATCGGATTTTTTTGTAAAAACTGATCCGGCGGAAAGAATAGTAAGCGGAGTGGTAAACGCTGTAAAAATAATATCTCTCGAAAGCGAAAACAGGGCTATTTCAAAGAAACTGCTGGAGAGGAGCATTGCCAGCCCCGAAGCATTTGCCGATATAATTACTACAGACCCAAAGATGTTTGCTGTTTTCAGCTACACAGAAGCTGTAGCAAAAAGCCAGCACCCTTTTCTCATAACCGGGGAAAGCGGGACAGGCAAAGAACTGCTGGCAAAGGCTGCTCACGTTCTGAGCGGACGCACGGGAAACCTTGTAACAGTTAATGTCGCCGGGCTTGATGATGCTGTTTTTGCCGATACCCTTTTCGGACACTGCAAAGGTGCTTTCACAGGCGCTGATACTGTACGCAAAGGACTTATAGAGGAAGCGTCAAACGGCACTCTTTTTCTGGATGAAATAGGCGATTTAAGCATGGCGAGTCAGGTAAAGCTTTTAAGACTCCTGCAGGAAGGAGAATACTTCAGGCTTGGCAGTGACTTACCCCGAAGAACAAATGCCAGAATAATAGCCGCAACCCATGCAGATTTGCAGATGAAAGAGAAAGAAGGATCTTTCAGAAGGGATCTGTTTTATCGTCTGAAGACTCATTATGTTAATATTCCTCCTCTGCGTGAGCATCCCTGTGACATTGCATTGCTTACCGAACACTTTTTAGAAGAGGCAGCAGCAGAGATGGATACGGGAAAAATAGTTTTTGATGCAGATGTTTCGGCTTTTCTTTCCTCTTACACTTTTCCCGGTAATATCAGAGAGCTGAAAGCAATGATCTATAATGCGGTCAGTATCAGCGGCGGCAATGCTGTTTCGGCGGAAAAGTTTTTTAAAGCAGCAGGTTTGGAAAACCCCAGCGATATTAAAAGAAACTGCCTTTGCGAAAACCCTTTCAGGCAGATGCAGAGTCTTCCCCGAATAGACGAGTCAACTGAATTTCTGGTTGATGAAGCGATGAGGAGGGCGGAAGGAAATCAGACAGTCGCAGCGAGACTTCTGGGTATTTCTCAGCCTGCTCTGAGCAAAAGATTGAAAAACCGCAGTGATGTATAACTAAGGTTATACATATAACTTTCATTATAAGCCTTATTTACAAGTGCTTTAATAACCAATATCCCAAATGTTATAACTTTTGTTATAGACCTCATTATATCTGTTTATTTCTTAAACTATTTTTGTATAAGAGTTTTATTTATTCTGCGCCTTTGGCATATGCATTGCATTAACTCCTGAAAGCGGCTTCGTGCCGTATTTAATTTTCTTCAATTCTCAGGAGGAATAGATGAAACGTTTAATTCTGTTTATTTTCTGCTGCATTATGCTGACGGCTTTTGCTTCGTTTGCAGCGGAAGGAAAAGCTCTCTCGGACATCCATAAGGCATCCGATATCACATGTGCTGACTGTCACGGTAAAATGAAAAAAATCACTGTGGATGACAATGAAGTCAGCGTGAACTCTTCATGTGTGAGCTGTCATGGCGGTATGGAGGAAATGGCTAAACTCAGCCATGAGGAAATCAATCCTCACGCATCTCACCTTGGTGACATCAATTGTACCACATGCCATAAAGGGCATGAAAAATCACAGCCTTATTGCCTGAAATGCCACAGTTTCCCTATGGTTATTCCCGGTTCTGATGCTCCCGAAAAGAAATGGACGGAATACGACCCTAAAGCAAAAATAACCCGCACAGAAACAACAGATGTTGTTGTTATAGGTGCCGGAGCAGCCGGTATGACTGCGGCTATCAATGCTTTTGATGCAGGCGTTAAAGTAATAGTAATAGAAAAAATGCCCCTCACCGGCGGAAACAGTATGCTTGCTGCCGGCGGTATGAATGCTGCTGAAACAGTTTTTCAGAAGAAAAAAGGGATAGATGACTCAGTACAGCTCATGTACGAAGATACAATGAAGGGCGGAAAATACATGAATGTGCCCGCTCTTGCGGAAGTTCTCGCTAAAAACTCTTCATCATCAATAGACTGGCTTACCTCTGTAGGGGCAGACATGTCAGATGTGGGACGTATGGCGGGAGCAAGTGTCTACAGAACCCACCGTCCCACCGGCGGTAAAGTTGTCGGCGCTCATATAGCAATTGTTCTCCGTAATAACGCCAAAGCCCGCAATATGGACGTGCGCCTTAATACAAAAGCTGAAAAGCTGATTGTTGATGAGGCAGGCAACGTTACAGGCATTATAGTTCAGGGTAAACATTCCGGCACATACGCTATCAAGGCAAAAGCAGTTGTGCTTGCTGCCGGCGGTTTTTCTGCCAATGCATCAAGAGTAGCTCATTACAAACCGGAATTCGCAGGTATGACAACTTCCAACCAGCCCGGCGCTCAGGGTGAGGGAATGGTTCTCGGAGCCAAAATCGGCGCTGAAATGTGGGGAATGGATCAGATACAGATTCACCCGACAGTTGCAGCAGGCAGCCGCATACTCATCACTGAAGCAGTGAGAGGCAACGGTGCTATCCTTGTTAACTACGAAGGCAAAAGATTCGTGAATGAGCTTACCACAAGGGATAAGGCTTCTGCTGCTATCCTTGCTCAGACAAATAAATCAGCTTTCCTTGTTTTTGATGACAATGTGCGCAAAAGCCTTAAACAGATTGACGGCTACTTCCACCTTGATCTTGTGAAAACAGGCAACACTCCTGCTGAACTTGCAAAAGCTATGGGTGTTCCCGCTGATGCACTTGAGGCAACAATAAAAACATATAACGATGCTGTAAGCGCTAAGTCAGATAAAGAGTTCGGACGTCCCGATCTCCCAAGGGATTTTAAAACAGCTCCTTATATAGCAATAGAAGTGCGCCCCGGCATTCACTACACAATGGGCGGTCTGCTTATTAATACAGATGCACAGGTTATGTCCATTGACGGAACACCTATCGGCAATCTTTATGCAGCAGGCGAAGTTACCGGCGGTGTTCACGGCGGAAACCGTCTTGGCGGTAACTCTATATCAGAAACGATAACATTCGGACGCATAGCGGGTACAAATGCCGCTAATCTTGTTAAATCCAAATAGACAACCTCCGTATAACACCATACCCGCAGGATCCTTAGTCCTGCGGGTATGCCCCTATAACTTTTTATTTTCAGGCGGGTTTCTTTATGACGCTTAAAGAGAGATTTCCTGCTTTTACAGGAAGAAATTACAGACTGTTCTGGACAGCGCAGTTTATATCCCTCACAGGAGTCTGGATGCAGTCTGTGGCACAGGGGTGGCTTATATACAAGCTTAGTATGTCTCCTGCTGCACTGGCTGCTGCTGCCATAGCTCTTTCTGCTCCGGTTTTTGTTTTCTCTGTATTCGGCGGACTTGCCGCAGATTTTGTTGATCGGAAAAAACTTCTTGTTTCCACACAGATAGCTGCTTCTGTTCCGGCTTTAATCCTTTGCTATCTCACCGCAACAGATAAAGCCAGCGTGGAGTGGATCATAGCGCTTGCTGCAATGACAGGGGTGGTAAACGCATTTGAATACCCGGCAAGACACGCAATGACAGCAGAAATTGTCACCAGAGATAAGCTGACAAGCGCTGTAACTCTTCAGGCTGTTGCATTCAACGCCACCAGAATGATAGGTTCTTCCGCAGCAGGTTTCATCATTGTTGTAAGCAGCCCTGCCATATGCTTTCTTATCAACTTTGTGAGCTACCTTACCGGAGCTTTGCTGTATTCCATGATTGAGCAGGAAGCTGCCTCTACAGGGGGAGATTCTGTGAAGAATACGAGAAGTATAGCAGACGGAATAAAGTTTATCCTGAAAAGACGGGACATAACAGGCGTGCTTATCATTGTTGCCGCTGTCAGCCTTTTCGGAATACCTTTTATTCCGATGCTGCCGCTTTTTGCGGAAGGAGTTCTGCACTCCGGGGCGGACGGTTTGGGAATGCTTTCGGGTATAACCGGGGCAGGTTCCATGATCGCAGCCATAACCGTAGCCTGTATGCCGGAAATAAGCCACAAAGGGCGCAATATGGTTTTCTCTGCGTTCTTTTTTGCTTTTTCCCTTTTTTTGTTTGCCAGATCTACCAACCTGTATTTTTCCATGGCGGCACTGGCTGCTGCCGGGTGGGGTATTGTCTGTATACTTGCCCTTGCTAACTGCTTTATTCAGCACAAATGCCCCAGCCATATGAGGGGCAGGGTCATGGCTGTTTTCTCTTTCGCACTGGTAGGGCTTGCGCCTGTCGGACATGCTGTTATGGGGTATTCCGCCGGTAAGCTTGGAGTCGCAGACGCTGTTTCGATGAGTTCTTTGATATGTATTCTGATTGTTATTGCCGGAGGGGTGAATTTAATAAAAAACCCCGCCTGATGCGTTCATCAAACGGGGATAAAATTTTATCTTCTATTCATTTTAGGACCCAGATGTTTCCCGTATTCCTTGTCTTCATGCATTATATGGTTTTTAAGCCAGTCCTGAAGGAAACTCATGAGGTTAAATCCGATAACCTCTTTTCCTTTTTTATAGTTGTCAAGGAACTGTCCCACGGCGGCTTTGAGCTTTTCGTGTGATTTTATGTGATTGTGGCTTTGATTATAGCCGTATTTCCTGAAGGCTTCCTCTTCCGAATCGAAGTGGTAAACAGTGTACTCAACAAGCTCATTCAGCGTTTTCTCAAGCATTTGTTTGCCTGTGTCCTGTCTTATTGCGTTGTACAGGTTATTGATTATGCTTACGAGCTTTTTATGCTGTTCATCAAACTGGTTTACTCCTGTTTCGAGAACAGACGACCATTTGATAAATTCATCTCCGTTTGTAGTGGTAAATCCGGATACGCTTCCCGCCAGACCTTTTGTAACGTCCAGAAGGTTGTTGCCGGCTATTACTGATTCGTTTGCCATGTGGAGAATATTTGAAGACATGTCGGATATTTCTATGGTGCTGTTGGACACTTCGCTGAGGGCAATATTTTCTTCTTCCATTGCTCTCACTATGCCGTTGAGCTGGCTTGTAAGCTCGTTAATGCTGTCTGCTATAGTGTTGATGGAGCTTACGGATTCACCTGAAAACTCAATGCCTTTCTCAACATTTTCGACACCTTCTTTAACCTTGCCGAAAACATCGTTGATTTTATACTGAAGCTCTCTGATAACAGCGCCTATCTGTTCTGTGGAGTCTGTTGTTTTTCCTGCGAGTTTACGAACCTCATCAGCCACAACGGCGAAACCTCTGCCGTGTTCTCCCGCTCTTGCAGCTTCGATTGCGGCATTGAGTGCGAGCAGGTTTGTCTGGTCTGCAATCTCTTTGATTGATACTACTATGTGTTCAATCTCCTCTGACTGCTTAAGGAACTCTTCAACCACCGCAGAGATGGACGATATGCTTCCGGATATATTTTCCATGCTTTTCCGGTTGCTGGAAATTATGCTTATGCCTGTTTTAACTCTTTCGCTGCAGTCCTCCACAAGCTCAAAGGATGTTTTGCAGGTGGAAAGGACACTTTGTCCGGTTGAGGTAAGCTCTTCGGCTGCGCTGGACACATTGTTAACATTATCATTTATCGTATTGATCTGCCCGTTAACTTCAGAGTTAACTGAAGAAAGGTTGTCAGCAAGGCTTCTTATGTTGTTTGCAGCGTGGTAAAACTCGGCTATTGTTCTGTCCAGCTTATCAAGAAGCTGATTCAGTCCGCCGCCCAGTTCTTTCATTTCCCCTCTGCACTCGTCCACCGGAACTCTTTTGGTGAGATCACCGCTGAGAGCGGCATTAAGAGTGAGACCAAATTCCTTTACACCGCAGCTAACTCTTTTAAATGCCATATAAGGTATTAAAAATGCCGGAATAAGAGCTGTGAGAATACATATGATTGAGATTGTCAGACCGGTGGAAGCAAGCTGTATCGCCTCGATACTTGCCTTATCCCCAGGCATTATCTGCCTGAAAAAGAAGAAGTTTTTAATACCGATGAATCCTGCTGTAATACCGGGCACTACGGAAATAATGATAAAAATGATATGTTTCAGAGAAAGGCGCATATGATAGACCCCCGAATAATCTGCATGCTGAATGAATAAACCCCATTCTGTTCAGATTTTTCTTACATTCTTGCAAAAGAAAATTAAAAATAGCTTTATGTTTTCTTTAAAGCAATATAAATACCTGATATATTACTGTAAAAGAAGTTAATCCTATAGGGATTATATATATATTATTAATTGTTATTCCTATTCATAATCTTTGTCAATTGAAAAAAGACGCAAACTGTTCCGCAAAGTCAAGATAGTCATAGTTTTTATGGTACATTTTGTAGTCTTTTATACGGTTTTTAATTGCCTGAACATCGCCTGCGGCGAATATATTTGAAGGGGGAATTATTTCGGGAATAACTCCTATGTCTGATCCGATTACAGGTACTCCGCAGGACATCATCTCCATACCGACACGGCACACAGCTTCTGAACCCAGAGAGGGGATAACGCCGAGATCCATGGCGCTTATCACATCAACAACGTCATTTCTCATGCCTGTAACAGCAGTGATATTTCTGAGCCCTCTGTTTTCCAGCATTATTTTGATGTCCGACTCATCCATCCGTGCGTCAACGCCGGCAACAATAAGGCGGATATTATCCATTCCTTCTTTTCTTAATTCTTCAATGGCACGAAACAGAGAATCGTGCCCTTTCACCGTGTCATATCTGGCAAGGATGCCAAGAACAAAGTCATTATCTGTAAAGCCGAATTCTCGTCTTACTCTTTGTCTGCCGTCTTCATTGCGTGTGAAATATTCTCTGTCAACGCCGCCGTAGAGTGTTACAACTTTTTTTTCAGGCAGCTTAAGTTTTTCCAGATGAAACCTGCGCATGGATTCGCAGGATGTGACAACTTTATCCACTGCATTGTGATACAGCCAGCGGGAGAGGGCATCCGCCTTGGGGGGTCTGCGGTCGCCCCTCACCCTGACCAGCTTCCACTTCGGTCTTTCCCAAAAACGAACATGGGTGAAGTAGAAAAAAAACTCGCCTCTGTGGCATACTACCACGTCCGGCTTAAATTCTCTGACAGCTTTCTTAAATCTGAGTGCCGACTGAAGAAGATTCAGAGGGTTCAGACTGTTCAGTTCCGCTTCAAAGGTCTGAATGCCCGCCTCTTTAGCCTTTATGACCGGAGGTGTGTCGGGAAGACCCATTACTGCTGTTTTGTGACCCAGAGCCTCAAGCCCCAGCGACAGCATGTGGGCGTACCATGCGGTAGCGTTATACCACCTTACATTAATAACATTCAGAACCTTCATTATATCTGCTTTTTCCCTTAATCCTGCTGATACCTGAGATATGCGGGAATATCAAATTCCTCTTCCTTGGCATCGCTCACAGTTTTAAGGGAGTGATCTCTCTCGGTAATTTTAGCCACTTTCTCTTTAAAAGTAGAGACATGCTTGGGCTGTTTATTCAGAAAGCTTTCGAGTTCGGGGCTCTTAGCCTGCTTTTTTTCTTTTTTGCCGAGACCTGTGGCTACAACAGTAACTCTGATTGAGCCGTTGAAGTTGGGGTCAATAACCACACCTTCATAGATATTGGCGTTGTCACCAGCGCTGTCATGTATCTTGGTGGCGATGTTCTGCACCTCGTGCATCTTAAGGTCTTTGCCGCATGCGATATTAACAAGCAGACCTTCTGCACCGTGGATGCTGATGTCCGCAAGAAGGGGAGACTTAAGGGCACGTTCTGCAGCTTCTATATCTCTGTTTTCTCCGGACGCTTCGCCGATTCCCATGAGCGCCATGCCTTTTGATTCCATGATGGAGCGTATATCAGCAAAGTCCACGTTGATATATCCGCTTCCGTTAATGGAGTCACTGATACCCTGAACACCCTGTCTGAGAACATCGTCAGCCATTCTGAACGCATCTTCAAAGAGCGTGTTGTCTTTGCATTCAGCGGTGATTCTGTCGTTAGGAACGACAATGTAAGTATCCACATGGTTTTTCAGGAATTCAAGCCCCTGTTCTGCGTTGCTGTTTCTCTTTTTGCCTTCCCAAGTGAAGGGTTTTGAAACAACAGCCACTGTGAGCGCTCCGAGTTCCTTTGCAACACTTGCTATAACAGGTGCTGCGCCTGTTCCTGTTCCGCCGCCCATTCCTGCTGCAATGAAAACCAGATCAGCGCCTTTAAGCTGTGCTTCAATGGCTTCCATGTCTTCAATTGCGGCTTTTTTGCCCTGTTCGGGTATTCCGCCTGCACCGAGCCCTTTGGTCAGTGTTGTACCGAGCTGGATTTTATTCGGAGCCTTACTGTTACGCAGAGCCTGCTGGTCTGTGTTTGCTGCGATAAATTCCACGCCTTCGATACCGTGTTCAATCATGTTGTTAATGGCGTTTCCGCCCGCTCCGCCGACGCCTATCACTTTGATGCAGGCGCCCTGCTTCACATCTACAAATTCAAACATACAAACCCCCTGATATGTTTAAAAGAACTCTTTTAACCATCCTTTCATTCTCTGGAATATACTTCCGAAGACTTTCTCTTCGCTGCCTCTTGAGAGCTTTGCTCCTGCCTTTCCTTTTCTGGTGGCGTATATGGCAAGCCCGACAGCAGTGGCGTATCTGGGATCTGAAACCAGATCCGTCAGTCCGCCTATATTTATAGGTCTTCCCACCCTTACGGGTGTGTTAAATACATTTGTGGCAAGTTCTTCTATGCCCTCGAAGTTGCTCAGGCCTCCTGTTACCACTATGCCTGCTCCCATGAGTTCGAGGAGTTTGTGCTTCTGAAGCTCTCCTTTGAACATCTGGAAGACTTCCTCTCCTCTTGCCTGAAGAATCTGTGTGAGAACAGGTTTGCTTATCTTGCGCGGCGGTCTTCCGCCTACTGTGGTCACGTTTACAGTTTCATCATCAGAAACAAGTGGCATCCACACGCAGCCGTGTTTGATCTTAAGCCTTTCGGCTTCTGATTCCGGCGTGCTTAAACCTATGGAGAGGTCTTTTGTAAAATGGTTGCCGCCTATCTGAAGAATAGCAGTATGGTAAACCGCACCCTGTTTATAGACAGCCATATCGCATGTTCCGCCGCCGCCGTCGATGAGGCATACGCCTATCTCTGTTTCATCTTCGCTGAGTACAGCCTTTGCGGAGGCGAACTGCTCAAGTATTATATCATCAACCGTAATGCCTGCTTTTTCGCAGCATTTTACGATATTTGTTGCTGAAGAAACCTGCCCTGTGACTATGTGGACATCCACCTCAAGGCGGACACCGCTCATCCCCACGGGATATTTTATCTCTGTCTGTCCGTCAAGTATGTACTGCTGAGGTATAACATCGAGTATTTCCTCACCGAGCTGCATATTGTACGCAGAGGCGGATTCTATAACCCTGTCTATATCCTGCTGGGTAACTTCCTTGTTTTTGACTGCTATAGTTCCTCTGGTGTTGAAGCTTTTTATATGTCCGCTGGCAAGTCCTGCTGTGACACTCTTTATCTCCACGCCGGACATCCTTTCTGCTTCTTCCTTTGCTTTCTGGATGCAGGCTACGGTTTCTTCTATATTGACAACAACACCTTTGCGGACGCCTTTTGAAGGAACGCTTCCTATGCCCAGAATGTCTATACTTCTGTCAGCGTTTTTTCTGGCGACAACCATGCAGACTTTTGTCGTCCCTAGGTCAAGCCCGACATAAATATTATTATCCTGAGACATTTTTCACCCCATTCACGTATATTTTTCCACGCAGCCTCATGTCAACGTAATCCACCCTTGCGTATTTGCCGCTTATCCTGCTGTTGTATATCCTGAACATATCGGTGACGCTTTCGTCATATCCGCATTTGTAAAGAACACCGTCAACCACAAGCTCAAAATGCATTGGCTTCAGCAGGGCACGGCTGCCGTGCATTTCGGGTGTTTTGTCGTATATTTTCAGGAAACTGACAAGCTGCTCTTTATCTGTTCCCCTGTACATTACTGTTTCCCCTCCTGTGCATTTATCAGGCACAAGAGTTCCGCTTGCGGCGGCTATATAACATTCCTTTCCCATCCTTACTGCGGCTATGGGTCTCTCCTCAAAGATTGTGACCTTAAGCGTGTCGGGAAAGATTTTTTTTATTTCAATTTTTTCCACCCAAATGTCATCAATCCGGTGGAGCCTGTTTTCATCAAGGTCAAACATGTTTTTTCCGGCGAGGCTTCTGGCAAAGGCGTCCACCTTGGCACGGTCAGTGCGGATTACACCCTGAACATTAACGGTTTTCACAAGGAAGTATTTGCTGCTTCCTGTCATTTTCACTATTCCGGCCGCAGCCCATACAACACCGCCGGTGAGGAGTGCAAAAACTGTCAGAACGAGTGTGACTTTGAGAAAACCTTTCTTTTTCATAGCTACCTCAGCGCATCGCCTATCATTGCCGTTACAAGTTCGGGAAAGCTTATTCCCTCTTTTGCCGCTGCCTGCGGAAGAAGGCTTGTTTCTGTCAGTCCGGGGAGGGTGTTAATCTCCAGAACCCAAGGGGTTTTGCCGTCGTACATTATGTCAACCCTTCCGTAAGAGGCGCACCCCAAACTTTCAAACGCATGTAAAGCTTTGTCTTTTATGAGCTTTTCCTCATCTTCAGTGAGTCCGGTCTCAAATACATACTCGGTGGCTCCCTTTGTGTATTTGGACTGATAGTCATAAAAGCCCGATTTCGGTCTTATCCATATTATCGGCAATACTTTAGAAGACAATATGCCTATTGTAAGCTCTTTTCCGTTTATGTACTGTTCAGCTATGACCCTTTCATCGTAGATGAATGCTTCTTTTTTCCCTTTTTCAAACTCTTCCTCTGTTCCAGCAATGGTAATGCCTATGGTTGAACCTTGCCTGCAAGGCTTTATAACACAGGGCATAAAGGGTGCTTTGCTTTCTCTTTTAAGCTGTATGTAGTCCGGCGTGGGAACATTGTTCAGGGCGAATATCACCTTGCTTAACAGCTTATCAAAGGCGATTGTGCTTGACTGGCTGTCCGACCCTGTACAGGGTATATCCATAAGTTCAAGCATTCCCTGTATACGTCCGTCCTCGCCGAATGTTCCGTGAAGACTGTTGAAGCACACATCAGGTTTAAGCTCAAGGAGACGGGCAGGGAGGTCATGCCCTGCATCAACAAGAGTCACATCTGTGAAACCTGCTTCTTGCAATGCTTTTGCCGCTGCTGCGCCGCTTCTTAAAGAAACTTCTCTTTCTGCGGACAGTCCGCCGTAGAGGACGGCTATTTTCTTATTTTTCATGTTTTTTCTCCAGCCATGCGGCAAGCTCGCCGGAAAATCTGGTCACGCTTCCCGCACCCTGTGTGAGTATAAGGCTGTTGTCGCAGCCGGACTCATCAAGGTATTTATAGAGATCATCAAATGAGGGGATGTAATGCACGTCCTTAAAGCCTCTTTCTTTAATCTCTTTAACAAGCGCCTGCGCTGTGACCCCCTCTATGGGTTCTTCGCTGGCGGCGTATATGTCTGTGATGAACAGCCTGTCCGCATCAAAAAAACATGAAAAATAAGAAAATAGCCGTCCTCTACGGCGGACTGTCCGCAGAA
>OBLN01000513.1_pt1 | contig 14088 bp, 10 predicted proteins | sample 1519301 | NCBI WGS metagenome assembly OBLN01 (sample SAMEA2452533, study PRJEB22499) | sediment metagenome | reverse complement strand
GTTTTCATCATTGACACAGCGATAGGCCATACCGGGAAGATTGGACAGGAGAGTGGAGAGCATCCGTTCATTTTCGATGAGCGCAGCTTCCCGGCTGAGAACAGCTTCCACCATGGTGGCAAAACTGTCTCTCAACTCATCGATCTCGGTATAGGAATCGGCCACATTTACCTGACGGTATTCACCTTTGGCGGCATTTTTAGCTGCCGAGCTCAGTTTCCTAATGGGCTGGACCGTCCGCTTGACAAAAATATTTCCAAGGATAATGGCAAGAAGTGTGTAGACAGCGAGCCCGATGAGAAAAGAAGGGAAAGCCCGGTAGAGATCAGCGAAAGCTTCTTTTGTGTCCTGCATAAAAAAGATCGTCCACCCTCCCGGAGCCAGATAGGAGGCCGAAATGATCTTGTCTCCTTCTGCAGTCGAGACGATCCTTGTCCGTTGCTCCACTATGATTTCCGGTTGGGGGATCCCCAGGTCAACGATATTGGTGCGCTCCTGGGCCATCCGGTTGTCGGGATGGGCAATCAGCGTCCCCTTCCTATCGATGATAAAGGCCATCCCTGTTTTTCCAATAGCCATCTTGTCTACGATCTCGTTCAGATAAGCCAGGTCGATATAGGCGATCATGGTCTTTTTCTCCATGGGAAGGAGGACTGCCACAGAGGGGTTTCCCGTCTTCCCCGAGATGAAAGTGTCTGACCATCGAAACTGCCGGCTTGAGTCTCTTTTCAGTGTGACATAGTTATGTCCTGACATGTCGTTTCCCAGCAGGTCCCTGTCAGGCGGATAGACCATCTCGACCCTGTATTTCTCATCCACAACGACAATCTGCTGAAGGATGGGATCCCGGGCCAGGGCCTGCTGCATAAACCTGGTAGCGAAATCCTCTTCTGCGCTGAATGAGGACTCTTCCTCCCAGAGTTCCCTGAGGATCTCCACAGGAGCCAGCATCTCATCCAGGTAACGCTGGACTTCTCCCCGCGCCAGATTGACAATAAGGATGTTCTTTTCATAGACATCCCCGCGGATCTTAGTGACGATCCCCGAGTAGGTGACGATGACGATAAAAAGAATCGAGATAAGCCCCGCTATCATAAAGTAGCGGACCAGGACGTTTTTAAGGCTGTTTTCTTTCACTCTTCAAGGCTCCGATTGTGACAAAGGTGCCATTTTTGACGATGACCAGCTTCTTTTCAGGCGATGCATCGTAAAGGGGATCCCCCTGGGGTGAAAAAGAGATCGTCCCCTGGAGTCCCTGAAAAACTTTCTGACGCACGATAGTCTCACGAAGTCGCTTTTCATCCGGATCCAGAGAAAGGGCCTGGTGGATCACCATAAGAGCTTCAAAGGCGCTGTGAGCCGCATAATCCGGGTTGGAATGATATCTTTCCCGGTAGAGCTCTTTGAATGTCAGATAAGAAGGTTCAGAATTATCTTCGTCATAGTGCTGGAAAAAGATCACGCCTTCTCCTGATGTCCCTGCATGATAGATAAACTCCTTGGTCTTGGCCCAGATGCAGGAGATGACAGGAAGGTCCATCTTCATTTTTTCCATCTGCTGACAGATCAGAGCCGCATCCAGCCCGTTGACGATAAGAACAACACAATCTGGTTTCTCGATCTCCAGGCCTCTGACCATACTGAAATAAGAGACTTCATCACGGCTGTCGAATTTCATGGGAATAAGGGAGACTTCCCGGAAAAACCCCATATCCCTTTTAAAGCTTTCATACCAGTTTAACGTATAGCTGCTGTTAGAGAGGTCGATAAAGGCGGCGATTTTTTTCGGTTTGATCTCCTCCATGATATAGGCTGCGATATTACGTGTCTCATAACTGTTCGGAGGCTGGATACGAAAGAACCAATCATCTACCCCGGTAAGGGCATCGGTGGTGGCAGAAGGGCTCATGAGCAGGAGCTTTCTCTTTTCGGCCTCTTGAACGGCAGCCATAGCGGCTGTACTTGTGAGAGGCCCGATGATCGCTGCAACCCCTTGTGAACTCAGGGATTTCACCTCTTCAACTGTCTTATCGGGATCCATGGCGTTGTCACGGATAATCAATTCTATTTCCCGTCCGTTGATCCCCCTACGGGCATTTAAATAGTCACGGGCCAGAAGAACTCCGTTTTTAGCGGAAAGCCCCAGGTCTGAGCCTTTCCCGGTGATGCAGCCGATGAATCCTATCTTCACAGGCTGCTTCTGACAAGCTGCTGCCAAAAGGAGAAGTGTGATAAACCAAAGCCATTGAAATCTTTTTCCCATAGAAACCTCCAAGCTTAGTTTATCATGAGTTGCTTCTGATGGCAAGGGGTATCCTTTTCAGAAATAGAAAGGATCAATAAAAATCTTTAAATTTTTCAAGGAGAAGAGGCCCCCGGACAAGCCTCCTTTCAGCGTAGAGCCCTCCATCATCCCGTGTAGAGACCCTCCACAGGACAAGAGAGAGGGCGCCTTTTTCAATTTCGATCCCGGTGATCCCTGCCCTGTGGACTCCATTGCCGGTATTAAAGTAGGCGGTCTTATCATGCTCAGGAGAAGAAAAACGTGTCCGATGAGTGTGGCCCATGATAATGGCTTTTTGCCGGGTCTCGGCCCAACGAGTGATCTTGCGTTCGATGATCCGTCGTTTTTTATATTCCTGGGCAGGACTGGAGGGGTTGTGAAACCCCATGGTCTGGAGGTGGACCCAGAAGTAGCGGACAAAAAAGCGGCCCACTTTCCAAAGTCTGTCATTGAGCCAATCCCCCTGGTGTCCGTGGACCAAAAAAAGTTCCGCTCCGCCCTTCTTATATTCCAGGCGCAAACCTTCATGGGCTGTCAGCCCATCGAACAGAGGGATATACCTCTCATTGTAACTATCGTAAAACCGGTGCAGAAAACGCCGCCGGATCCTCTCATCCTTCCGTTCCATGTCATGGTTCCCGAAGATCAAAGAAAAACGCCCTTTTCCATGCATCTTTCTCATGATCTCAAATATGGTCTCATGAGCTTTGTAGATATCCCAAAACCGCTTGTTTTCCCACAACTCATCCCCATCTCCCAGTTCTATGTAATGAAAACGGTGTTTTAAGTAATATTTAAGAGCGTATTCGAAGAGATGTCTGTTTTGCGAAAAATCATCATTCTTATTATCCCTCCCCCTGTGAAGATCGGAAAAGAGGACGAATTTATCCCTGTCATTGAAAGTGATGAGAGGAGCTTTCTGATAGACCTGGTCTAAACGGCCGGCAATACTCATAGTTGTATCATAAACCGTAAAAAAGGGAAAGGCAAGAGGGATCGGAATAAGTGAAATTTTCTTGTCTCACCTTCAGGCCTGTGTTATTCTCTCCCTATGCGTCTACTGGCCTTTTTTCTTCTGACTTTGCTACTTGCCTCCTGTCTGGGGAGAACCGGGAATACATCCCCTGAGACTCTTCCGGAACGGCTCGCAGGCTCACGGCGGATCGTCTCGCCCCGTATCGGAAAAGGCCTTCGGACCCACCTCTGGGTCCCTTTCCAGCTTGAGGATAAATATATCACTTTTAAATCGGCCCCTCAGTTAACAGTCCAGGTCGTGGGTTCCGGGAAGAAAGAGAACGGACAGCCCTTTCACTTTTCCGTCAAAGTCGAAAAAGCCCGTTGTGAAAATGACGGGTTTTCCGTTACACTTCTCTCTGCAGATTTTCCGGTCCGGGAAGTGGAATATGTGGATATCAACTACCTGGCTATAACAAACTGCCGGGGAGAGGCCTGCTCGTCCCCGCCTCCGTGCGGATCCTGCTGTCTCCACTAGCTTTCTTCACAGGCCTGTCTTATAGACCGTATTGGCTCCCTTCCGCATCCTGCCCTCTTTATCTGTCTGATAAGGAGCGTAAAAGTAGAGTCCGTCTTTCATGGCTAAGAGCGAGAAACTGAGGATCGTATCCAGGAAGGGATAGTAGCGCCTTTCCAGGAAAAACCCTGTTTCTCCGTCAAAGATATCCACAAATCCGCTGCCCAATCCGGGGACCGGATTACGTCGCCCCTTGATCGATTCCCCGTCCCACTCATATTCTGCCACTCCCCCTGTCCCTCTCAGGACATAGACTTTTCCATCGACGGCACAGACACCTTCTGTGGTTCGGGCCCCCTGCATCTGAAACCGTCTGTTGGGAAAAACGACAGGGGAGCTGCTCAGGATCTCAGTCCATCCGTCTTCTATTCTGTTGACCCAGACCGGATTTAAATCTTTGTCATATTTTTTGATCTCATACAGACCTTTTCGCCCGTTGAAGACAAAATAGAGATTCCCTTCAGTATCTGTATCTTTGATCAGAAGGTTTTTAGCCATCGCTTCCTGTCCGTCTTTGGCGTCACTTTCAATCTTTGCAAGCAGGCGCCCGTCAGGCCCTAGTTTGACGACCAAAGGCATCCGGACAGGCCCGATAAAAAAGGTTCCGTCAGTGAAAAGGAAGATCTGAGAAGAGGATGGAATCCTCATATTCGCACTCCCGGTCAAAGCATTCCATGCCGTTTTTCTGAAAATCAAGGATATAGACTCTTCCGTCCCCTATAGATAGGCAGGCGGGCCACTGCACTTCTCCCGGGCCTTTCCCTGATATCAGGGGTTTTTCCCTGAAAACCCTCATCTCTTTATCAAAAAGGGAGATCATGGTCGTCTTTTTCTCTTTCTGTGTCAGAGCAGCCAGGCGCATATCCTTATCCGCATCTGCATGCCATAATAAAATCCTCTTTTCCGGGTCGAAAGGATAGACAGCGAGAAGTTCCCCCCGGCTTCCGCTCTCTTTATCGATCTTTGTAGTGATAAGGATAACGCCTTCTTTCATCACAACCTTCACGGCCGGAGAGGAGCAGGCTGCCAGGCATATGATGATAATACCGACAAAAATTACTCGCTTTTTCATAGAGCCTCCTTTTTAAAAAAAGACAGGAAAAAGAAACTTTTTGTTTCATCGCGGTGTATAGTGAAGAGACCCTCTTGTCTTTTCTTTGAAGAGGAGCTATTTTCACATCAGCAAAGGAGTCGTCATGACCAGAGACCTGACCCGGGGCAGTATTCTGAAAAATCTTTTAATGATCTCCATTCCCACGATGATCGGCTTCAGTGCCCAGATGATCTATGATATCGTGGATATTTTCTGGCTGGGGCGGATATCGGGCCAGGCCATTGCCGGGGTGACGATCTTTTCTACGATCTTCTGGATCGTCGAGTCCCTGAACGAAGTCATCGGCGTCAGCTCCATTTCCCTCATATCACAGTCTTTCGGCAAAAAAGATATTCCCGGGACGAACCGGGCCATCGAGCAGACGATTACTTTCAAATTCATCGTGGCAGCCCTGGCTGCCCTCTTTCTGGCTCTCTTTCTCAAACCCATCATGGGTTTCTTCTCTGACACCACCGTGACATCCATTGGTTTGGAATACGGGTATATCCGCCTCTTTTTCCTGCCTGTCATGTTCTCTTCCTATTCTGTCAATACAGCTCTTCGTTGTATCGGTGATGCCAAGACCCCCATGTTTATCATGCTGGGAACCAGCCTGCTCAACGTCATACTGGATCCTTTTCTCATCTTCGACACGGTCCCTTTTATAGGCTGCCCGGGGGCAGGGCTGGGGATCTTCGGCGCCGCTCTGGCCACGGTGATCTCCCAGACACTCGCTTTTCTCACAGGATTTTTTCTTCTTTTTTCAGGAAAGAGGGGGATCAAACCCTCTTTGAAAAAACTCTTCCGGCTGGATAAAAGCCTGGACAAGAAACTTATTACCATCGGTCTTCCCAATGGAATCGAGATCTTTCTGCGGAATATCTCCATGGCGGCTATCTTGAAATATGTCTCGATCTTCGGTACAGCCGCCATCGCCGCCTACGGGATAGGCGGCAGGCTCATCGGAATCGCTTTTATGCCTCTCGTGGGCCTTTCCATGGGAGGTTCAGCCATTGTGGGTCAGTGTCTGGGAGCAGAAGATGTCTCCAGAGCAAAAAAGACCTGCCATGTCTCCGCCACACTCTCGGCTTCTGTCATGGTCTTCTTCACCCTTGTCTCTGTCATCTGGGGTAAATTTTTCATAGGGCTCTTTTCAGACCATCCCGAAGTGATCTCCATCGGAGCTGATTTTCTCCGCTATGCGACCTTTGCCCTTATCTTTATCGGCATCGGCTTCGGGCTTTCCATCGCTTTTTCAGGGTCAGGCTATAACCTTCCCTTTCTCGTCTCAAGCATCATCGGCCGTTGGGCTTTCCAGATCCCCTTTTTGATCATTGCCGTAACCCTTCTCAAGGCTCCTCTTCTCTTTGTCTGGTTTTCTTTCATCATCGGAGATGTCGCCGAACTTTCAGCACTGCTCCTTTTTTACCGTCAGGGGAAATGGCAGACGAAAAGAGTATAAAAAAAAAGGGCCGCTTCCTGAGGATGCGGCCCTTATACTCCGGTCTTCCCTGTTACCAGGTCACTTCAAGGGTCAGATAACCCAATTCCAAAGCGTCATCAACGTTGGAATCGAAGAAACGCACTTCATAGGTTCCCGGTTTTGAAGGAGCTTCCATCTCGACGACCCCTTCTGTATCTTCCATCCCCACATAAGAAAAGGGATAGCCATATTCACTGTTGTTCTCTGAGCTGGCCACTTGATCGTTATGCGGGACATCGGGTGTAACAAATCCGAACCAGGTCCCGTTCCGAAGGAATACATTGGTCTTATAGGTCACATGAAACCTCTCCCCGACTTTCAAAACCTTTTTGGAAGTGGAAAGAGAGGTCACAGGCTCAAGAGGCATTACTTGAAAGACGATACGGGAGATCTCATACCCTGTTGGGTCCATGGACGTATAAGCGCGCAGATGATAAGTCCCGGGTTTAGAGGGAGCATCAAACTCCAGAAGGTCTTCACGTTTCAGATCCATGATCCCTTCGACGATGAAATGATCCCTGACATCTTCCCCATTGAGTTTCGGGATATCAGCTGTAAACATCCCCACCCAGGAGCCTTCCTGAAACTCGGGATTCATCGTAGAAAAATAGACTTTCATGGGCTCATTGGGGGCATATTTCAATTTATCCGCCAGGATATAATGAACTATGATGGACTTTTTCTCAAGGACAGTCCCGGGGCTGTCCGGAAGGACAAGAGCCAGCTCATAGACTCCCTGTTTCTCGGGTGTCGTAAAATTGACCTCTTCCCCGTTCACGACTACAGGGTATTGCTCCAAAATCCTTGCCCCGTCTTTAAAGACAGCTATCAGGGTCTCGTTTACATCTTTCTGGGTAACCATGACACCTAAGCGGCTGTTGGGAAGGAAGGCATCGCCGTTTGTCCTGAGTTTCAGCTCCCCGGCGGTCAAACCGGATAAAGTAAAAACAAGCATGAGAATAAGAAGAACTCGTCCTTTCATATCTCAGTCTCCTTTCGTTGATCTTAAAGTTATATCTTCTTTTTGGGAAAATTCAAGGAGAGAAAGAGTCCGAAGCTTATGTTTAAAAAGAAGTAACAGGTCCGCCCTCTACCTCCAGCTCCGTTCGGGATCCGTCATCCCACTCGAGAAACAGCCTTTTCTCCTCATGAGAAAACCCGGTGGGGATCCTTCCCTCTCTTTTCCTGGCCTCCGCCTCTTCACTGTGCCAGGGGGCAGGATAGGGAAGACGAAAGATGAGATAGGCTGTTTCACGCATCCTTTCCGGGTCGATGTATTGGCCGTAAGCGATGCACCATCTCCTGTCAGGGCTCGCTTCCAGAAGATCCAGAATCAGTCCCGGATCCCTGTAGAGAACTTTTTCGGGACCTTCTTCAAGGCGGTAATAGAGCATCCCGTTACGAGCCTCGACAGAAGAGACAGAGACTTCATCTTCCCGGAAAATACGTATTTCGCTGAGACAGGTGTCATCCCAACGTGATCCCGGATAGACAGCCTGGACCTCCATCCTGAGGAGATAATAACTTGTATATTCGCCGGGAACTCCCTCCATAAGAGAAAAGGCTTCAAAAGCGCGGTCCATAATCTCTTTTTTCCTGTCGATCTCCTCCCAGGGAAGGGAGAGATTCAGGATCTGAAGCTGGCGGGTATCCTTTACTGTGACGGTGACAGGCGCTGAGGCCGGGATAGTATACAGAAGCGGCCCCTGTTCGGTGACATGGCCTTCGGGCGAATACCCCCGTTCCACCGTAAGAGACAACTCTTTGATTCGGTTGTTTTTGAGATAGAGAGAGGAGGAGCGGGCAAATCCGTTCACAAGCGCTAAGGTGTCAGCACCCCGGGGAACTGCCAGGATAAGGGACTCCCCAAGGCCTGCCCCCTCTTTGCCTTCCACCCAGGCGGAGCCGGCATACCCGTCAAAGAGATTCTGCATCCTGTAATCCTGCTCCTCCTCTTCGAGAGTCGACGAGGCCTGAAACATCTCGCCCAGATAATCAATGAGCTTACGGGACTTAAAAGCAACGGGAACCTCATCTCCGTATCCTAAGAGTAAAACAGTCAATACCATCAATATCAGGGCCACGCTTCTTCTCATTCAGGCTCCTTTCTTCTTATTCTGTCGATATTGATAGTATAGCAGTCCTTTGCCCGCAGCAAAAGAAAAAGGCCGGGGCGATCCCTCCTTTAAAGCCCTATTCGATATCAAAGACAAAAAGAGTACGGGAAGATATCTTTTCTGTGTCAGGCCACATCTTTCTGGTGGCTGTGCCGTAATCAGTTACCAGAGAGAAGATCCTTCCCTGTTCGATATCCACAAGGACATTGTCCCCCTGGATCTCTTCCGGCCTGGCCACTCTGATCTGGCTGACGTATCGGCCTGTCTTCATATCATAGACATCAAAAAAGTAATCCATAACACGATAGCTCCACTCTTTGTCAAATTCCTGTCCGTTGGGATTAGCCACATAGAGGAAGCGCCCGTCATTGCGCATGGAAGAGATCAGGTAGCATCCCACAGTCCCGTCGGTGACCTCGTTTCGGAAATACTCCGGAGAGGGATAATGTTCCAGGCCTTTCCGTGAAAAGGACATGACCAGTTCCAGATCTTTATTATATTTTTCAATACGGTAGGGTTGCCCGTAATAACCCAGGAAGACATCTCCCGTTGCCTTATCCACTGACAGTGTCCCGCCGGGGAGGACCCCTCCCTCATAGACCTTGTCAAAGGGAAGCGAGCGCACCTCTCCTGTTCTCCTGTCTACCCGGGAAAGCTTGAAGCGGATAGTTCCGGCAAAATAGAAGGCCTCGTCGGTTACTTCAAAAGACCAGGGGTTGCCGATCTCGTCGGTCAGTAAGAACTCGTCCAGATAGGCCCCCTGAAGGTCATAGATATTCCCCCGCCTCATAATCAGATCACAAAAGTAAATCCGGCTGTCGTGGATACGGATACCCAGGTTATGCACGACTTCTCCCGGTCCCTTTCCTCTGTTCAGGATGATCTCCTCCTCCTTGCCGGTCTCGATCTCTTTCACATGAATGATGTAACGGTCGGGGCGGCGTTCCAGATAATAGAGCCTGCCCCGGTAGACAGCGGCTGAGTAGAAGAGGTTATTCGTGGCGATTTCAGGAGTGTCCAGCATCTGTTTATAAGCAGCTGTTCGGACTCCGTCCCGGGGTTTTTCATTCCTGACCACTCTCTTTTCTCCCCCGGCACAACCCCAGATGAGCGAAAGGGCGGTGAAAAAAACAATTGTCAAGATCCGTCTCATGGAAACCTCCGTTTTTTTAATAGGACACTTTTCCTCTCCTGAAGTTTCAGAGTACCCGGGATACATCCCGGTAATTTTCACACAAGTCCTTTTTTTTCTGCTATACTTTCCTTTACCGTCTTCAGAAAGGAGTAAAAATGGATAACCAAATCGTTGCCCTTGTGGATAACGGGGAAAAACTGACCGGGCTTGCCATGGCCTGGGCTCCGAAACTCGCCGGAGCTCTTCTGGTTCTGGTCATCGGACTCTGGATCATAAAACTCTTTACCCGCGGCCTGAAAAGGATGCTCTCCAGAAGAAATGTCGATCCCTCTCTTCTCTCTTTTGTAGTTAGTTTCTTAGGAGCCCTTTTAAGGATTCTTCTGATCATCAGTGTCATGGGTATGGTGGGGATACAGATGACATCGTTCATAGCCCTTCTGGGAGCTGCGGGGCTGGCCATCGGCATGGCTCTTTCGGGAACCTTGCAGAATTTCGCCGGTGGTGTGATCATCCTGATCTTCCGCCCCTTCAATGTGGGTGATTATATCGAGGCCCAGGGCCATGCAGGGATCGTCAGGGACATCACCATTTTCACCACCCATCTTACCACTGTGGACAACAAGGTCATCATCCTGCCCAACGGCCCCCTGGCCACCAATGACCTGGTCAATTACACCAAAGAGGGGACCCGACGGATCGACTGGACCTTCGGCATCGCCTATGGGGATAAAATTGAGGATTTTAAGCGGGCCATGACCGATTTCATCAAAGAAGATGAACGCATCTTTTCAGACCCCGAACCCTTCATCGGCCTTTCAGAGCTGGCAGACAGCTCTGTTAATCTTGCTGTAAGAGTTTGGGCCAGGACAAGCGACTATTGGGGGATCTTCTTTGATATGAACGAGAAAGTCTACACGCGCTTTCCGGATTACAATCTCAATATTCCCTTTCCCCAGTTGGATATCCATCTTCATCAGAAAAGAGAAGATTAAGAACGAAAGGGAGCGCTTTTTTGCGCTCCCTTTTATCCTTACTGATCGCTGTTTTCCAACTCTTTTAAAAGTTCTTGAACAGCGGCTTCCAGCTGCTGGTCACGGCCCCTGGAGATGACTTCATAATCGGTATCCACTCTGATATCGGGCTCCAGCTGCTGATTTTCCAGGTAGTCCCCGCTGAGGTCACGTCCCCCGATCTCCGGTATCCCGAAATTGATGGCCGGATTCTGAAGCCGTTCCCACCAGACAGAAGTCATGGTGCCTGGAACAGGCATCCCAACCAGTTTTCCGAGTCCCATGGTCTTGTAGGCATAAGGAAAACCGTGCGCATCGGAATAGTTACCTTCACTCATGATGACGATACTCTTTTTGAACCAGTACCGGGAAGTATCATAGCCGTAATCCTGGCCCCGGGGTGTCCAGTGAATATATTTTTCTCCGTTGAGAAGCATCACCAGCTCCTCGGTGAGATTCCCGCCGCCGTTGAACCGGGTATCCACGATGATACCCTCTGCGTCGGCATACCGCCCGAACATATCATGATAGACAAGGTTATAACTGGTTGAATTCATGGAGGGGACATGGACATACCCCAATTTCCCTTCAGAAAGAGCTTCCACTGTCTGCCGGTTCTTTTCCACCCAGCGGTCGTAGAGGCTCCAGTAATCGGAGTTCTCTGCTTTGATAAAGAGGTCTTCATCTCCGGAAAAGATCCCGGGCCTGTTGACTGTCACTTTGACAAAAGTCCCCTCTTTATGGTTCAGAGCGGCGAAGTAGTCCCTGAGAGAAGTGACCGGCCTGCCGTCGATTTGTTTAATCAGGGTCCCATCGGGAATGTAGGCCCCCGTTTTGAAGAAAGCTCCGCCGGGGATCACCTCTTTGATGACGACCCCCTCCCTGTTTTCATCATCAAAACCGAAAAAGATCCCCAAAGTAGCAATGTTATCACGCTCTTTTGAAGAGAGCCGGGCATAAGCCCCTGTATGGGAGGCATTAAGCTCCCCGAGCATCTCGCTGGCCAGTTCGGCAAAATCAAAATCATTGTTGATGGAAGGGAGAAAGGGCTCATATTCCCGTCTGTACATTTCCCAATCGACGCCGTGCATCCCCGGGTCGTAGAACTTCTCCTTCACCTGACGCCATATATGTTCAAAGAAATAGGCTCTCTCTTGTTTATGTTTCAGAAACTGTTCCGCTTCAAAAGCGACCGACTGTTTTTCCCTGGTCATCACATTATAGGATAGGATGGCTCCCTTGGTCAGGATCCAGATAGTATCTCTTTTTCTATTGACTGCAGAGAGCCTGGTGTCTTCGGGGAATGTGGCGATCTGGGTGTATTCGTTCTGCCGCAGGCTCACTTTCCATAACTCGGTCTTGTCCGCATGCGGTGAGAGATAATAGAGGCTGTCACCGTCTTCAGAGAGAAAAGTCCCTGCCAGCTGAGCCGGGAACCGTGTCAGTTTTATACTCCGTTTTTCCAGGTTATTCCAGTCTATCTCGATCTTTCCGATCTTCTCTTTCTCTTTTTTCTCCTTATCCCCCTTCTCTTCCCCGGCTTTTTCATCTTCTTTCCGGAGGCGGATATATTCCTGGTATTCTTCGTTGTTGAGAGTCGCTTTGAGATAGGCGTCCCGGGTCATATAAAGAGCATAGACATTATACTCTTCAAACCAGCCGCCGAAGCGCCGTGTCCCGTATTTCCCCGTGTTGTAGATGATGGCCTCTCCCTTCATCTCCCAGCTGGCACCCCAATTGTAATACCCGCTCTCGGTGAGGTTGAAGACGGGGCCCTTTCCTTCCGCATCACGCATCCCTATATCGTTGGTATTCTTTCCGTCGTTCAGCATGTCAAAAATGAGCCAGCGGCTGTCGGGAGACCAGTTGAAAAAGATGTCCCCGTCGATATAGGAGTAGTTTCTGTCCCCTTCCAGGATAGTCCTGGTCTTTTTTGAGTCAATGTCCATGACTTTCAAAATCTGCCGGTTCTCAAGATAAGCGACCTTTTCCCCGTCCGGGGAGAAGAGAGGCTGGAACTCTTCTTCAGGGCCGGTAGCCAGGGGGACCTCTTCCAGGGCTTTTGAATAGGCAAAGGACTTCTCTTCTTTATCGGCCATCCGGGTCATGTAGATATCCCAGCTTCCGTTCCTTTCAGAGGCGTAGACGATGGAGCGTCCGTCGGGGCTGAACCCCACTGAACGCTCCTGTTCAGGGGTATCTGTGATCCGGATAGTCTTTTTGAATTTCACAGATGTCACGAAGACATCCCCCCGGACCACAAAGACGATATCGGATTCATCAGGAGAGACATCAAACTCCGAGACTCCCCCTGTATGGACGATCCGGTCTACAGCATAGTGTTTGGGCTCATTGATGATCTCCACATCCACTTGATGGCTTTTTCCTCCCCGGTAGAGGTAGATCTCGCCGTGATATCCGTAACAGAGGGTGTTGTCTTCAGAAATAGTCAGGAATCGGACAGGATGTTTCTTATGAAAAGTCAGCTGTGTGATTTTTGCAGGATCATCCAGAGGGAAGGAGGCCACATTGAAGTCCCCGAACTGCTCTGTCAGGTAGTAGACGGTCTTGTCGCTCTGGTCCAGGACAGGGTTCCGGTCTTCTCCTTTGAACTGCGTCAGCAGAGTATGGGTCTTTTTTTCAAAATCATAGAGCCTGATGTTCCGGGCCACAGAAGAGGTGTGATGTTTCCGCCAGGCATTCTCTCCCCCTTTGAGATCCTGATAGAGAAGAAACGAGCCGTCTGCTGAGAGAGCGACTTCTTCAGCGGGTGTCGTCAGGATCCGGCGTATCACGCGGCCATCCGGAGAGACACTGTAGAGCTCATCCAGATAGGAAGCGGGATAGAGGCGGTTTTCGGGGTCATCCTGGATATGGGCACTAAAGAGGATCTCTTCTCCGTCGGGAGTATAGGCATAGGGGATCTCCGAGCCGGGGGCATTGGTCACACGTTCGGGCTCACCTCCCTGGAAGGGAACGGTAAAAATGTCAAAATGACCGTATCGAAACGACGCAAAGGCCACGGCCTTTCCGTCCGGAGACCAGACCGGCCTGAAATCATAAGCTTCATTGACGGTCAGCTGCCGGGCCCTTCCCCCTCCGGATGAGACCACATAGATATCATCCTGATAAGAGAAGGCGATCCATTCCCCGTCAGGGGAGATGGCCGGATAGCGCTTCCATTGATGTTCCTGAGCAAAAAGGAAGGTAAAGGTAAACAGCAAAACAAGAGATAAAAAGATCTTTTTCATGCGGGACTCCTCTGATTCTTTTATTCTTTATACGGATATGATACCCATTTGTCGGGCTATTTGAAGATTTTTTTTTCGGTTTCCTTAACTTATCTGCCGGCACTCACTCCAAGGTTTATCCTTGGCCGAATCGATTACGGTTCAATAACGACCACCCAGGAAGAGGAGAAGGACTCCGCATCGA
>OBLN01000512.1_pt1 | contig 14111 bp, 15 predicted proteins | sample 1519301 | NCBI WGS metagenome assembly OBLN01 (sample SAMEA2452533, study PRJEB22499) | sediment metagenome | reverse complement strand
ACAAAAAAACGTTCCGAAATGAGCGTAACAGAAAAAGTTGAATATCAAACAAAAGCCTATATCGGAAAAACATTTAACCCAACTAAACAATACTAATCCTCTAATGACAAAGCTTACTCTTATCTCTACAATCTATTCCCTTGAACCTGTCATTATCTGCGTGACGCGCCTTTCTCCTTCTAAAATCATACTCCTTTCAGAGGAAGGAGCGGTTGAAAAGAAAGTACAATCCGAAGATATAATTGAAAAAACATTCAAAAACGTGTTAGAAATTGAGAAAAAATTTACTGCTCTTTATGATACTGTGCGCGTAGCAAAAGATGTTGCAGAACTGATTGAAAAGGAACATGATAGAGGTAATCAGGTCATTGTCAATGTTTCTGGGGGCAGAAAACCGCAGGCTTTTGGGGCACTTTTCGGGGCATATGCAAGAAATGATATGGTGCAAAGAATCGTTTATGTCACCGAAGAAGATAGCACTATGATCGATTTTCCAGTGCTGAGCTTTAACCTGTCGGAAACCAAGAAATTAATACTTGAAGAGATTCAGAAAGGAAATTCTGCGGTCCCTCAGATCGCGGCAATTGCCGGCATTTCTGAAGGGATGACTTACAACCACCTGAGAGAACTTAAAGCAATGGGATATATAACAGATGGAGATAGCGGATATATGATAACGGATGCAGGAAAAATTGCCTCTATTTAACTTTAAGGGCAATAATACAGGAATTGGATCAAGAAATCGGGATTTTAAGAAAAATGTGGGTTTTTTTACCCTTTTTCTCACCCTGTCCATTAACTCTCTAAATTTTCACATTCTATCTCACCGGATTGAAATAAAGAAGTTCAAAATAATTTCACAGCCAGAAACCGCTTAAAGAAGAAAAATGGGAGAAAAACTTTATCATTTAAACTTAGAGAGTGCTAAACCTTTATCATGACTGGGTAAATAAGAAAATATACTTGTGAAGACATTCATTTGATTGGCAGACAGACAAGGCTTGCATAAATGGATCCGCCTGCAGACCAGACTGCTGGCGAAATATATGGGAACAAAGCTAGGGAATATGGGGGAGAAAGGAGCGTAATAGATGCAGTATGGGGGTACTGCGTCGAAAAAACTCCTGCTCCCTGATATTTCTCTGGATTTCATCCTTATCAAGAAGTCTATCTTTTCCTTAAGAGCTCGTCTGTAACATTTGTCTTGAAGAGTTTTTCTCTTTAAATGGATTTATTTGCAGGGTTTTTTTCAGGGTTTTTTTCAGGGTCTTTTTTCAGGGTCTTTTTGAGACTTTAATTACGATTATTGTTTACTTTTTTATTTTTTCATGGCTTCGGACCGGAGGTCAGGGGGGAATTTTTCGATTGCGTACCTGAGGGAGGTCCTGGGCATTTCTTTTTTGTTGCTCATGACGTATTCGAAGACTTCCTGCTGGTGGGGTTTGCTGGCTTCTTTTAGCATCCAGCCGTAGCCTTTCCGGACCAGGTCTTCTTTGTCTGTGAGGAGGATGTTTGCGATTGCAAAGACTTCGGGAAGGAAGAGGCCTTTTCTTGCGGGAAGAATTAGGGTTACGGCTGATGCCCGCCTGAGCCAGCAGTTCTCAGACTTCGCCCAGAGCTTCAGGTCTTCGGCGCACCAGGGGTATTCTTCAATAAAAGAGCCAACTGCGTGGTTGCACAGGGTATCACATTTTGCCCAGTTGTTGACATAGTCTTTGATCCAGTGCTCAAAAACCTGGAAATCTTCTTCTGTGTATTCGGCTCTTACCTGGTATGCCCATTCAGAGGCGATAAACGCTTCCTCGCAGTAGTCCGACTGCAGGAGTTCTTCACACAGGGCAAATACGTTATTCTTTTCTGCCTGACCTGCCTGCTTCAGCTCTTTTAGATAGTCTTTTGCGATTTTTTTAACAGCAGAAGACTTTACTCCGTAGCACTTCACTTCTTCTTTAAAAAAGCGAGAATAATTGTTTTTTGTCTTTTCGTCAACGCTTTCTATCAGATCTTTTCTAATCCTGGGGATGATATCAGCTTTAATATCGGTTTGCACAGTTCTTTATTAAGTCAAAACTGTTACTTATACTTTTGTCAGTTACAAAAAATTCAGAGAATATAGGAAGCACCAAAAACGTTTTTCAGGAAGAAAGCTTAATTTTTCATCATGCCTGCAGTAAAAATTCGTCCTCAGGAAGTTTCCGATGCCGAGCGTTTTTTTGAAATAATCAAGAACACCAATTGCGAATTTATAGAAATGCCCGTAGAAACCCTTGAAGACGAAAGGCGGCTCCTGAAGATGAACGATGTGAAAAGAAAAAACAATTTCGAACACAATTATTCAATCTTTTTTGACGAAGAGATTGTAGGAGCCTGCGGAATAAGAATTGACCAGCACCGGCCCTGGGTTGGAGAAATCGGCTACTTTGTGGACAATGACTATCAGAGAAAAGGAATTGCAACCGAAGCTGTAAGACTGCTTGAAAAAATTGGCTTCGATATGCTGAAATTGCACAGGATTACTATCCTTATGGATACCCGAAACCCTGCAAGTGAGCAGGTCGCCCTGAAATGCGGATACGAAAAAGAAGGAATCGCAAAAAAAATTCACAGGATCGGAAAAGAGTATTATGACTGCTTTGTATACTCCAAGACCAGATAAAATGGAAGATAACGAGACAGAATAACCGACCCATAGGAAAAAATGAAAAGGGAGGAAAAAAGTCCGAACACCGGATTTAAAAACTCAGACAAGCCCCAGGGTCTCTACAAGGCTGATGCCGTACCAGACCACCATAAGATTATTTACAGTGACAAGAATGCCTACTGATTCGATTATATGTTTCGTAAGCTCCCAGCGCCCCTTTGAAGTTTTTATCACCGGGGATACATAAAAGAGCAAAAGGACAAACGCTACTTTTATAAGCAGAAGATGGTAGATTCCGTAGTTTTCCAGAATCATTGCAGGGACAGGGTTATATTCCGTACCGAACGGCAGGGCATAGAAAGTAGAAGCCCAGTCCCCTATAACATAGAAAAGAATGATAAAACGGATATCGTACAGATAATCACCGAACGAACTCCGCATATTGCTAACTTCCAACAAAAGACCCCCCTAATACCTTTCCGATACCTCTATAGTACCTTGCTAATACCTTTCCAATGCCTTTATAATACATTTCCAATACTTTTCCAATACTTATTCAATATTTATTCAATATTTATTCAATACTTATTCAATACTTATTCAATGCTTTTCCAATACTTTCCAATACCTTCCCAATACCTTCCCAATACCTTCCCAATACCTTTCTGTTTTTCGGTAAATGCGACTTTATTTTATAAGGTTATATATACCTAAGAAACTAAGATAGAGGTTTAGAAATTTTAATAAGGAACCGTAAAAAAATTTAATAAAACTAAAAGTGTTTATAAGCTGCCAAATACGAAATAAAGACCCAAACGGTCTTAAAAGAACAAATAAACAGTAAAATATATATTTGGATGGAAATTTTTAAAATTAAAATAAAAAGAAGAAAATATAAGGTAGCCGAATTTGATAATGAATAAATGTTAGACAAGATTTCTAATTTTTAACCTCTAATAATAATCTATAGCCTCAATGAGTTTTTCTAGACAATAGCTCCATTAATTAAGAATTTTACTTCAAATATGGAAAATGTTTAAAAAGGATGGCATTCACGACGGCAAAAATACAGCTAAGTATAAAGCTAAAAAAGCTGTACAGCTAAATCTCAACTAAATCTCAAATAAATCCCAAATAAATTTCAGCTAAATTTCAGCTAATTACAGCTAATTACAGCTAAATTTCAGCTAATTACAGTTGAGATTTGATTTCAACTTAAAAGATGGTACTAATGACTGAACAATTAGAAAATGCAGGGACGGAAAATTCTCCCTCATTGCTGGAAATGAAAAACGTAACGGTTGTCAGAAGCGGAAAAAAAATCCTTGATTCCGTATCCCTTTCTATCAGGCCCGGAGAGCATGTTGCAATCATAGGTCCCAACGGCTCCGGCAAATCTTCCCTGATAAAGACCCTGACAAAAGAATACCACCCGCTTGCACGAGCTGACGGGCTCGTATTGAAAATCATGGGCAAAGAGACATGGCATGTCTTTGAGCTCAGAAAGCTGCTCGGGATAGTTTCCGGTGAACTCCAGCAGACTTGCTGCCGCCAAATCCGGGTTTTTGATGTTGTGCTCTCAGGGTTTTTCAGCAGCATAGGAATATATTACAACCACAAAGTTACTCCTGAGATGAAAGCCAGAGCAAAAGAAGTTCTGGAATTCCTTGAGATTTCTCACCTTACGGACAGGTTGATGTGCGAACTTTCCACAGGAGAAGCCAGGAAGGTGCTTATAGGGAGAGCTCTTGTGCATGACCCTCAGGCGCTTATCCTTGATGAGCCTGCAAACAGCCTTGACTTAAAAGCAATGCACGGCTTTCGCGAAAGCGTCCGGAAAATAGCAGGCTCGGGAAAGAATGTTATTCTTATCACCCACAACCTGCAGGACGTTATCCCGGAGATTAGCCGTGTGGTCCTGATAAAAGAAGGGAAGATCTTCATGGATGGAAAAAAAGAAGACGTCCTGACGGACAGAAACCTTTCCGAGCTTTTCTCTCTTCCCGTCCAGGTTATTGAGAAAGGCGGATATTACCAGACCTGCAGCTGAAAGGCCCTCCGGCCCAGCTTCCCAGCCTATCTTTCTGGCCCAAAGCCAGTAACTTTTTTGCAACTTTTTTGAAAATTCAAATTTAAAATCATGCCGGGGCATTGAGTAAGGTTATTGAGTTATTGAAATGTACCTGAAGATTAATTAGTGCATTTCTTTAACGCTCAAGTATATAAGGATACACATAAAATAATAATGGAGTATATTTTAAAAATCGAGATATTTAAAGGTAAAAATATAGCTTTGAAAAAAGCTACAAACGCCAGCTAAAGCCCTCAAAAATCTGCGAAATTTTGTAAAAGCCCATAAAATAGAACATGTAAAATAAAGAATGTAAAATAAAGAATATAAAATAAAGAATGTAAAATAGAGCATGTAAAATAAAGAATGTAAAATAGAGCATATAAAATAGGGCATGTAAAATAAGTATCATCGACTAAAACTGGCAATAGTTAAAAATTATATTTTTCAGGTATTACTCTTGAGATTGCACAAAATATCTTACATGCTATCCGGTCAGACATGTTATCCGGTCGGCTTTCAAATTCGGTTAACCGCTAAATTACATTAACTTTTGATAAAAAATAACATTCTCACATGCAGGAGGAGTCCATACGCCAGTAATGACCATAATAGGGTGCAGGATGTTCGAAGATGAGATAATGCACCTTCTTGAAAACGATCCTGAGATTGAAGAAGTGCTTGTGGTGGAAAACGAAGATTGTGCAGGTATAACGAGAAAAATGGCCGGAGCAGGAATTGAGTATACCATTCTTTCCCTGAAAGAGGTCCCGGAAAAGCCTGCGAAAAAAGGTAAAGGTCTGACCCTGATAGTTTACATGCTTGAGCTTGCCCTCCATGCAATTCCGGAAAACCTTAAAAAAACCGTTTATTCAAAAGTTGAGCTAATGGCTCCCCATTCTGACGCGGTCATGCTCTTTTACGGGCTTTGCGGAAACGTGCTCGGGAAAATTGAAGAAGACTTCAAAACCCTGGACTGCAGGGTCTGTATCCTGAAAGAAGAAAACGGGGAAATTGTCGACGACTGTATAGGTGCCGTGTTAGGAGGAAGAAAACAATACCTGGACGCCCTCAAAAGCTGCAGAGGAGTGGGCACCTTTTTCCTGACGCCCATGTGGGCTGTAAACTGGAGAGAAATGATCCGTACCTCAGGCCTGAGCCAGAACCCTGACGATATAGAAATGTCAAAATTCGTCTTTGATTATGCGGGCTATAAAAAGGTTGCGAGAGTAAATACGGGTCTTGCATATGAAAAAGACTTCGATGCCCATGTAAAGGAATTCTCCAGACTCTTTGAGTTTGAGATTACAGACCTTGAAGGAACCATGCAGCTTGTAGAGAATTGTTACGCAAAAGCAAAAGCTTCGGTGCTCGATGCCTGTCCTCAAACACATGCATGAAAATCGGATCCAGAAGATAGTTTAATCTTTGTGTTTATTTTTTATTATCTTTAGCTTTTTCCCATTTTTTTCTTATTCTTAATCTGCAGGAGACTCCGGGAATGCTAACCTTAAAATTAGGGCGTCTTTTATCAAATTCTTTCCTTAAGTAATAAGTATTGTTTTCCGTTCTCAATTGATAGGTATTAATATTCACAGGCAGATTAAAATAAGTCAAGAAAACTGAAGGCAAAAATCCTGAGGGGGAGTTCAGCAGTTGGGAGATCATTTCATTATAATTTCAGGGGAAGAAGCAGGCCCTGCATCAAACAAAATGGGCGGGATCTGGAATGTCATTAATGAAGAGGCGCATACCCTTGCGGCTCTTTTTGATTCCGGGAAACTCAAAGCAAAAGAGAACACGGAAATCCTTGTCGCAGGCCCATATTTCGGGTACAGGGGTGCGGATTGGAACCGTGGATTGAATAGGATAACAGATATGGATGGGCTTGATCCACTCAGCGTGGATGGAGACCTGCAAAAGAGTCTGAAAGTCCTTGAAAACGAGGGAATTAAAGTTTTCACGGGAGAAGAAACTATCGGAAAGACCAGGATAGGGTACCTGCAGTTCCAGACATCTGATTTTGGAAAAATCCGTTCATCCTATATGGGAAAAGAGATGACTCTCGAAAGCAGGGTCAAAGCCGAGGCTTACGAACTTCTTAGTCTTGATTCCCTCAAATATGAGAACTTTCCTAACGGCGCGGAATACACCCATTACCTTTCTCTTTCACACTCAATTTCCGAACTTATCCGGCTTCTTGTGAGCTCGAGCCCCAGGACTGCAGATACCTGGGCAGAAGAGGCAGTTTCGGGTAAAGACCTCCTTCCCTGTCCGGGAATTTCTCTGCATTGCCATGAATTCGGGACATTTTATGCACCTGCAAGACTTAAAAAACTGGGGGTGCCGATAAATACCGTTGCAACCCTCCATGCCACCCTGCCAGGAAGGGCTGCGGGATATAACTCTATCCAGAAGAGAAGAAACAATGACAGTACATGGCCTCCGGGAGTGCCTGAAAACCTTGCGGCCCTTGAAGCCCTTGCTCTGTATGCGGATACGGTTACCGCCGTAGGAGAATCGACTCGACAGGAAGCCAGGCTTTTTTACGGAATTTCCAGCATTGTAATCAGAAACGGAATAACCATTGAGTCCGAAAAAATTGACTGGAACCGAAAAGAGCAATGCTTTGCAAGGATAAGGGGTTTCCTTTCCGAAAACCTGCACAGTTATTACGGAGGGGAAAAGATCGAGCCTGAAAAAATTATCCCCATTTTCACAATCTCACGCATAGAAGTTGAAAATAAAGGATACCCTGACCTCCTCGACTCCCTTGTGGCCCTTGAGCACATAATCAGGAACAGTATAATGGAAGGGCATATGGAGCAGGGAGTCAAAGTAATCTGCTTCCTTATAGCTGCAGAGGGGCCGAAAACTAACCTCCCTGAGGGCTTTCCTGTGCACCTGCCAAAAGATGTGCTTGTAGGAAACGAACTCAGGCTCCAGCAGATGATAGAAGAGAGAGGGCTTGATTTTGCAAAACTGGTAAGGGGAAAGCGTTCAGTTGCAGCTCTTCTGTATCCTCAGATAATCTCAACGGAAGACGGAGGGTTGAATATGGGAGTCAGAGACTTTATGGCAGGCTGCTGCGCCGGAGTTTTCCCTTCCCGTTATGACCCATTCCTGCTAACAGGGCTTGAAGCCGGAAGAGAGGGAACCCCAAGTGTGGTAAGCCGGGTATGCGGATTCAGCGACGCCGTAAAAACTGTCGAATCACTGATAGAGGGTCTGGGTGGAGTGATAGTGGTAGATAATATAGACCTTTCTTACCATGAGACAGTCCTTGACTATGCCCTGGGAGTCAGTTACTTCATAAGAAACTTCGTTGGTGACAGAGTAAAGTACCAGCTGCTCTGCAGGGAATCTTTCCTCCTTGCAAAGGACATGGACTGGGAAAAGCCCACAGAGCAGTATTATGAACTCATAAGCGGCGCACGTTTCTGTATGCATGAAAATGAAAGCTCCGGAACAGGGCAAAAAGAGAAATAAAAGCCGGGGTAAAAAACTGAAAAAAAAACTGAAAAAAACTGAAAAAAACTGAAAAAAGCTGAAAAAAGTTGAAAAAATACACTAAAAAATACACTAAAAAATACACTAAAATATACTAAAAAATATACTAAAAAATATGCTAAAAAAGAAGGTTGAGGTCTTCTAAGAATGTCAGAGATCAGAAAGCACTACTTTCTCCCTGAATACTGTATAATTGCCGAAGAGAGGGCTAAAAGACCTTCGGACTTTACCGTGGCAGCCGAAGCTTCTGAAAAAAATGGTTCTGAAAACTGTGTTTTTTGCGGTGGGAATGAAGAAAAAACACCACTCGCAACTGCGGTATATAAAAATGGTGAAATCTTTGTAGATACCGGGGAAAAAAGAGTGCGTAATTGGGATTTTCGCTGTTTCCCAAACCTCTACCCTGCACTTTCTCCTGCTCCGTCAAGTCCCGAGCCCGGCGGAAAATACCTTGAAGCTTTCCCGGGCTTCGGTTTCCACGAAGTGATAGTGGAGTCCCCCATACACGGAAAAAAACTCTACGACTTTTCAGACAATGAAATTTCCGGACTTATAAAGGTGTACAGAGACAGGGTGTGCAATTACGCAGCTCACAAGAAAATCTCCTGTGTCTCCCTGTTCAAAAACTCGGGAAAGGCTGCAGGCGCTTCCCAGAATCACCCCCACAGCCAGTTGATAGCCCTGCCCTTGCTGCCTCAAGTTCTGAAAAAGGAAGTGGTAGCTATAAAAGAGGCCGGAAAATGCCCTTACTGCGCTCTTCTCGAAGAAGAAAAAGTTTCTTCCCGTATTATCCTTGAAAATAGTGATTTCATAGCCTTTGCCCCTTATTATTCAACAGTGCCTTTCGAGGTGTGGATCCTCCCGAAAAAGCATTTAAGTTTTCTTGGAGAATTCGGTCCAGAACTCCTTTCTACCCTCGGGGAAATTCTAAGGGATATTCTCAGGAGATATGCAAAAATACTGGGGGACCTGCCCTACAACTATATGTTCTATCAGATTTTTGAAACCCCGGAGTATCACCTGAATCTCAGGCTTGTCCCCCGACTTTCCACAGCCGCAGGGTTTGAGCTGAATACAGGGGTTTATATTAATTCGGTTTCTCCGGAAAAGGCAGCATCATACCTTAGAGGAGACTTATGAATTTATATGGATTTCTTAGAAAAAGCCCGGAAAAAATGAATGGATAATTGAATGGAAGTTCCGGATCCAAAACATGTAGAAAAAACCAGAGATATATTTATGTACAATTAATAAGGAATAAAGTTAGGGAAGTATAGAGATTGTGTTATTAATACGAAAGATAATCAGTAACAGGCATGTATGTTCTGGATGAAGGCCAGTTACCAGGCGAGTACGTAAAGGGTTTTAAGAGGGGAATACGTACAGAAGGATTAAATTAAGAAAGGCGCAACCCGAGTTTACTAACCTGTAGAATGTGTTTTAACCGGGTAAACTGAGAGGTTTGAACAGCACAGGCTGGGGGAAGCCTGTAATTCAGAATAATGTGATGTCCTTCACTTTGATAAAAGGGAACAAGTGAGTTTATGAGAAAATTTCGAATAGGAATGTTTAGTTGGGAAAGTTTGCATTCAATACGTGTAGGAGGGATTTCGCCCCATGTGTCCGAACTCTCCGAGGCGCTTGTAACTGAGGGTCATGAGGTCCATCTTTTTACCCGAGGTCGCGAAAATAATGATGAAGTAATCAATGGCGTCCACTACCACAGGGTTGCATGCGACCGTACCGGCGGAATAGTGGAACAGATGAACAGGATGTGTGACGGCATGTATTGCCGGTTCCTTGACGTCCGTGAAGAAGCAGGAGAGTTTGACGTCCTCCACGGGCATGACTGGCATCCCGTAAACGTTCTCTGCAGGGTTAAAGCCCAGTTCGGACTGCCGTTTATCCTTACTTTCCACAGTACTGAATGGGGCCGCAATGGAAACAGGCACGGAGACTGGTGGGAAGCAAAAGAAATTTCTCACAGGGAGTGGCTTGGAGGGTACGAAGCTTCCGATATAATTGTTACTTCCACAATTTTGAGAGATGAAATCAAGCACATATATAAAATTCCCGATTACAAGCTGTGGGAGGTTCCTAACGGAATAAATGTAGGAAAAATAAGAAGGGAAGTTGATCCCGGAAAGATAAAAAGAAATTACGGAATCCATCCCTGCCTGCCCGTAGTGCTCTTTACAGGAAGGATGTCCTATCAGAAAGGACCTGACCTGCTGGTCGAAGCGGCAGCAAAAGTCCTGAGAAAAAGGGACGCCCAGTTTGTTCTCATAGGAGAAGGGGAGATGCGGACTCAATGCGAAAATCAGGCTTACAGGCTTGGAATTGGAGACTCCTGCAATTTCCTTGGATACGCCCCGGACAATACAGTTATAGACTGGTTTAATGCCTGCGACCTTGTCTGTGTGCCAAGCCGAAACGAGCCTTTCGGGATAGTTGTGCTTGAAGCATGGGATGCCAAAAAACCGGTAGTTGCAAGCGATGCGGTCGCCCTTGTCGAGAACTTCAGGACAGGCATCATTGCCCATAAAGAGCCCTCTTCTATCGCATGGGGCCTCAACTACGTACTTGAAGGACTCGGCCGCAACCGGATGGGAGAGAAAGGATATGACCTCCTGAAAAAGAGATATAACTGGGAAACGATAGCTAAAAAGACCATTGAAGTATATGAGAAGGTCATGGAAAAGACCTGAATGGTTTAAGATATCGTTTAGAAAAAAAACTTCACTTCGGAATTTAGAAAAAAGTACATTTCAGACGTTCAGGAATTTAAGAAATATCGAAAAGTATCATCTAGAAAAAATATTTTTTGGAAAATCGTATATTTAAAGTCTGAAGAAAAGTGTGAGGAAGACGTTTATACAACGTCTTCCTCGTCATCTTCATCGAATTCTTTATAACTGTCGCTTCCTACCATAGCTGCCGAGATTGAATCGATCCCGTCAAGCCATTCCGCAACAATTCCGTATGGAAGCTCAGCCATTACCTCTTCAGGCAGGCTCTGTCCTTTGAGCACGATTGCACCGCACTGTGCAGTGTAATCAAGGGCAAGTTCAAGGTTATCCGAAGCTTCGGCATCAATTGCCGCTTTTATAAGTTCTTCGATATTTGCTCCATCCTCGTAATCACCCATAACATAGCATTCAAAGGCGACAAGCGCCCCCATCAAAGAGGTCTGTACCGAAGATATCATAAGATCAATATCTTCGGAAATGGGTTCAACCTCAGAAAGTACAATGTCCCTGATCTCCTCAAGAATCTCTAAAGCATGTTCTTTGGAGAGCATATCTTTTTCAAATCGAGCGGTCACTTTCAGGCAAGCAAGAATTACATCATCTACCATATTGACAAATACGGCACTTTCCTTGCTGGCCTCTTCTTCGGACTCTTTTATTTGAAAACCGCTTTCCTTTGCCCGTCCGAGCCAGTTTTCCCAGCGCTTTTGGGTATAAAATTCATAGGGGGGGACCTGGTTCATTTCATGTTCAGGCACTTATAACACCGCTTATAAACCTTTTTTTATCAATTAATAATCTGTCTTACTATTACTAAAAGGTGTTTGTTTACGTTCACCATGCAAGTCTTACCTTTTTTAAGGAATTGTTGGCTTCGCATTTTGAATCAAGGCTCTCAAGGACCTCTACAATTTTGCATTTGTCTCCTTTTAAAAGCCCTTCTGGATGGCAAACTTCATACTCACCGCACTCTCTCTTGCCACATTTGGCAGGCTCATACATAATTTTTGCCCCTTCGACTGCTTTTCTGGACTCCACGCTTGTTGTTATGGGAGCCCGGATGACATCCACGGCAACAACGCCGCTGTCGTGCAGGAAACATTCATGTATGTCCTTACTTTTGATTCTCACGACTCTATACCTGCGCCCGGGTTCAAGGTTCAGGCATGTGTTCTTCAGACGGCATTTTTTGCATTCAGGCATTTCACCTTTGAATATGAATTCCAGCCCTTCCCTTGCCAGCCGTGATCCGATGAGTGTTATTTTGGTATCGCTTTCTGTCATAATAGTTCTTCCATTTAAATTTTTTTCGGGCATTTTTTGAGTTTTCAGGATACCTGAAGTTATCCCCAAACATTTTAAATTAAATACTGAATCTGGACCTGAAATAAAGTATTTAATGTTAGATTATTCTGAATAAATTATTCTGAATAAGTTATTCTGAATAAATTAATTAATAAACCGAATCCATTTAAATTCTAATTAGTCATCATGATCAAATCCGGACCCTTCATTGGACCGTATGTATAGGAGACTCCAATCATTGAAGGTATCCGGTTTATGAGTTTTTAATAAACTTTGAGTTTTCAATAGACTTTTCAACTAGTTGCTGATTTTGTTTCAGCCTGAGTTAAAACAACTTCTCAACTTATGACCTTTGTGATTCTTGCAACCTTCTCAGCTGCTGAAGGGGTAAGTCCGTTTCCGAGAATTGTATAACGGTCAGGACGGATACTGTGTGCATGTAAGAGGGCTTCGACTATATATTTATCTTCTATACCCAGCTCTTCTGCAGTTGTGGGAGCCCCGATCTTTTTCAAAGCGTCCCTTATCTCCTGCCAGTTTCCCCCGTGAAGATACATCATCATGATTGTGCCAACCCCGCACTGTTCACCATGCAGGGCAGGTTTCGGGGCAATCCTGTCAAGGGCGTGGCTGAACATATGTTCGGACCCCGAAGCCGGTCTTGATGAGCCTGCAATACTCATTGCAACCCCATTTGAGACCAGGGCTTTTACCACAAGCCTTACAGAGGTCTCATGTTCAGGCTTTATAGAGTCAGCGTATTCGATAATTACGCGGGCAGCCATGCGTGATAGGGCTGCAGCGTATTCTCCGAAATACTCGTTTCTTAGCCTGCTTGCAAGTTCCCAGTCCAGGACTGCCGTATAATTGGAAATTATGTCTCCGCAGCCTGCTGCAAGAAAACGGAAAGGAGCTGCTGATATAACCGCCGTATCCGCGATTACGGCAATAGGAGCCTGAGCCTGAACGGAAGCATTCTTTCCGTGATCCACTATTGAAGCACGAGAAGATGCTATCCCGTCATGGGAAGCTGCAGTAGGTACGCTGAGGAAAGGGAGCTCAAGTTTTGTGGAAGCAAGCTTCGCAAGATCGATCGACCTGCCGCTCCCGACACCAAGGAGAAAACTGGCATCCATCTCGATAGCTTTTTCCATAATTTTTTCAACTTCTTCCATCGTTGCCCTGCATGTGAGGACTGCTTCCGCACTTCCTCCCGCATCCTCAAGGAGTTTGCAGACTCTCCTGCCCGCAACGTCCCGTGTGGTGCCTCCGGTTACTACCAGCGCATTGCCTTTCAGCTTAAGGTCCCTGCAGACATCTCCTACTTCTTCAAGCACCCCATGCCCGATAAGCACGTCTCTCGGGAATTGCATCCATTTTGCGCTGTTTTTGTTAAGAGTCAATTTCATACCCGCATGAATTTTTGATCGTAATAAAAATGCATAGAATACTGCATTTCAATGTATCGAATTTTTTATTTACAGATATTTTATTTACAGATATTTTATTTACAGATATTTTATTTACCAAATTTTTGCTGCCGAGTTTTAATATATTAAACTTTGACCTTGATTCGAGATAATGAGTTCAGGTATTAATTTTGATATCGAATTTAACACGCCGAATTCTAATGCGCCGAATCCTGAAACATTCAATTCAATCAAACCTGGCATATTTACCAGCTCAGGAAATGAAGCTACTTACTTAATATTAAGATCTTGACTGTTATTACAGATATCTATAATTCTCCGGTATTTAACACCAGCAGATATCTATGCAGCCACTTGATACTGCGAACTAATAATATTTCTAAAAACATAGCTAACTTTTGAAA
>OBLN01000511.1_pt1 | contig 14153 bp, 15 predicted proteins | sample 1519301 | NCBI WGS metagenome assembly OBLN01 (sample SAMEA2452533, study PRJEB22499) | sediment metagenome | reverse complement strand
CTCTTTTCTCCATCTCTTCTATCAATTCCGTGTCCGTTGCCCTGCTGAACATGTCTATAGAGTCCCCTGCAAAGGTCAGGACTTCCCCTTTAAGCTCCTGCTCCGGTCTATACTCAGAGCCACATACAGGACATTCAAAGGTTTCCGGGTCATCGGGGAATACCTGCTTTCTCCGGAATTCTCCGCAGTACCCGCAGCCCATTGAATGATATTTCCAGAAAGCTTTCTCAGATTCTGTGTAAATCATGCAAGAGAAAGAAGGAAAAAAAGAACATAAAACCATCGGTTTCTCGGTGGTCATGTCGTTATTTTAGCTTTTAAAGCTCTATTTTACCTTATTTTCGTTTGGGTTGTTGTTTATGTTGGAGGATATACGGCTTTTATGGCTGCAATTGTCGGTTTTTCTCGAATGGATCCCCACCAGCTTAAACCAGTTTTTTTGCAGTGCTTTCCGGGTGCAGCTCTCCCCATTAATAAAAAACGACATCGGTAAAACGTTTTTGTAGTTGGTGGCGTGAATCGGAAAATATTCCGGAAAGTATTCCGGATTTTCCCGCAGTACCCACAGGATAAGGAAAAAACGATAATTAGCGAAGGAAAAATTATTCGTTCCTGTCGTTGAGTTTCGGAGGGAAATTTGGTCTAGCCAGTTTTGCCAGTATATCGGCTCTTATCCGGTCTGCCTCGCTTTTCTTGAGTTCCGGGGAAACGTTCACATTCACGTTTTCGGTTTGGGCTTTGATATTGATATTGTCCTGTTTTCCCCATTCTTTTGGGAATCTCCTTTCAAGGATAAACCGGATGCTCTCGATGTTTCCAAGGTCTGCGGCTTTCCTGAGTTTTAAAAGGCAGTCCTGCATAAGATGGGCTTCTGCTTCCCTGACTGCTCCGTATAGTGCAGCATACGGGGCTTTTCCTTCCTTGCCCCATGCCATCCAGTTATAGAAGGTATCCGGGGTTATTCCAAGTGCTCCGGCGGTGCTCGCATAACTCATGCCCAATCTTATCATTTCTTTTGTTTCGGTAATGATTTCTTCAGTTAGTTTCGTTTTCCGTGCCATATAACCAATATTATATAAGGATAAGTATAAGAATATTACTATCAGTTATAACGGGTAGGAGAGGACTATTTTTTGAGAAATATTAATCTTATTTTTCGGTTATTTAGGGGAAAGGGAAGGAAAAAGATACCTTTGCCCGCTCGATCTCTATACTGAAAATGGATTCTTTAGACAGTTGTCGCGTTTGGAATGGAAATATGGGTTTATATATCCCCTGCAGGGCACTGTCTAAATAAAATCCCTGCATTTTCCGGGCAAGGAAATTCCATTTTTAACGCACTCCTAAACTATACAACAAAATAGACAGGTTTTTCAAAACATATTTTCTTTGTATTATGGAAGGTGTGATCTTGAAAAATAGGCATGTACTGATGGCGATTTTTATAACTATCTTTATTATAGCATCATTAGGGTGTACCGAGACCAAGACTGATTCTAAAAATGATATCAGTTCTGAAGAAATACAAACCGGAGAAACATCACAGTTAGCTCAGGAAGTAAACCTGAGTGATGAGATTGAATGGGAAGGAAATTTTAGAAATGGTTGTTTTTTACTGGCAGACGATTACAAAAGTATAATGGAAGCCGCAAACAATAATGATTACGCAAGTTTAGAGAAAGCGGGAAATAAACTAGAATCTGATGCACGCGCAAAACTAGAAGAAAGCCAGAAATACCAATTAACCTCTAATTCTACTCGCCAATCTGTAAAAGTCGAATACGAAGAAGGGTTGAAGCAGTTTACTCAAGTGGGTAAATATTATGCTTCGGCATCACATAAAATGCAAGATGGTGATGCTACTGGTTCAAAAATTGATCTTCAAACAGCTCAAAGTTGCCAAAATTTAGCAGCAGGGCATTTCCTTAAGATACAGACATTAGGTGGTTCAATACAAACCGAAACTGAGTCTGGTTTTGTTGTTGGATGGTCTGGTAATTCCATAAAAAATACTGAAACGTTCCACGTGTCTTCAGATGAGTGGAAGTTAACCTGGGATACCAAACCTGGTGAGTATGGCCCAATGAATTTCCAGATTTATGTCTATAATTCAGATGGGACATTAAAGAGCGTGGCTGCAAATGTTATTGGCGAGAGTCTGGATTATTCAATAATTCGAGGCTCTGGAGATTACTATCTATCTATAAACACAGCACAACCATATACAATCGGAGTATGGAATCTATAAAAAACCTTGTCTCTCTTCTTCCTATATTCAAGCATGAGGAGGCTTTATAACCTCTTGGTGCTGTTTTTCGTGCTCATATTATTTACCCCTCCCCCTGGAATCTCAGGTAAGATATTCATCAAATTTGTATGGTGAGCGAACGGGCTTCGCCCTACTCCCGCCACTCCGGAGGGGGGGGTGTAGTGGGACTTTATAAAAATTTATGGTGTGGGTATTAGTCGTGACTGCACAGATCTTATTCTAAAAATTTTCCACTCGAACCAGGCTAAAAATACACTAACATTACAAAATATCATCTTTACAGAATTTATCGGACTTTTTATCGGACTTTTGTTTTTGGCACTTTTCAGCCTCCTGCTATCGAAAAACTCTTAAATTATCGGACTTATGTCCCTATTGTTTAATCTTTTGAGAAAATTAAGATATTAATCTTAATTAGACGTATAGGATGGTAATGAAATGTTATAATAAAATTAGGGGGTGATGCTGCATAGTAGCCAGTCAAGACAACCACACCCAAATACATCCAAAAAAACAGTAAAATCCTAAACAATGGGAAAAAAGTCCGATAATTTTCGGGTATTTCAGGCAACATATGCCGAAAAACGCAAAAAAAAAAGTCCGATAAAAAGTCCGATAAGAGGAATTTTACCGGACTTTCCACGATTAAATTTTATACTGTTGGCGTTATTTCTTAGACTTCTTGCAAAGTTGTTTGCTCAGTTGCTGCATACGGAATGTTTGCATAAATTGCGACAGTATCCTTGTAGAATGTTACCCTGTGGGTTTTGCCGTCCAGTCCAATTCTAGTGGTTTCGCGTGCTTCCCGTCCGAGCTTCTTCATTCTCTGTGAGAACTTCGTCAGGCTGATCGGCTTCAGGCTCTGCTGTTCGCACCACATGCAATACAGGTTGTATACCACGCTCTTTGCTGTCTCGTCCTCGTAGTCGTCCTCTTTGTCTCGCAGGCACTCCCCGGCAAATATCGCGGCATTGTCTGCGTGCATCTTGTAGAGCCTCTCTACCTCCGCGACAGTCAGCCGGTATGAGAAATCACGTTTTTCAAGTACCCTTTTCAGCCCGTCCAGCATCATGTTTAAGAGTCCGCTCTTTTCGTCTTCGGTAACGAGCTTATTAAAAAGATCGTTGTCCCTGTCCTCCTCCGTGAATGTGTGGGGGAATTCTATGATGATCCATCTTCTGTAGTATGCGAAGTTATCGGAGTATGCAAATGGCGGCTTGTTGGCTGAGAACATCATTTTGATAGTTGGTTTAAACCTGAAAGAGGATTGATATTTCCGTTCCCCAGTAAGGTCTTGGTCGTTGCCTGTGATGATGTTAAATACTTCATTGGTCTGCAATGCCTCATCTTTCAGGTCAGGGAATGCGTTAAGCCTCTTGCCGTATACATTCGCGACTCTAAACTTATCATTCTCTAACGTGTGTAAGCTCTCATTGCTTACGGCTTGCGTTCCTAGCACCTCTTTTACAACATTGATAAACACAGACTTGCCGTTTGATCCATCGCCTACTAACATCAGGGCACGCTGTAGCGCGACGTCTACAGTCAACGAATACCCTGCATACTCCATCAGGACTGTTATGTCCTGGTCTCTGAGTTCGCATGTGTGCAGGTAGTGCGAAATCATTGGACATGTAGCTGAGGGATCATATGTTACATTGAATTGGCATGTACTGAGTATTTCCGGGGTATGTGGGACTGGCGTCCACGTCGTGAGATCAAGCATACAGTTTTTGAAATTTAGATGTGTTGTGTTCTCCTTGTCTACTGCTTCGCGGGATATTCTCGAATAAGCCTTTATCCACTCGATCACGTCAGCGACATAGGACTGACCTTTTGCAGGAACGATACCGTATAGCGGCTCGTCGTTAAGTAGTTCAAATTTTTCCCTGTATAGCTCTTCATAGGTATCTCTCGTCACTCTTTCTAAGACGGCTTTGCTTGTATCGTTCCTGTAGACTCCCTTCTGATAAACATATATCTCGTCGTTGTCCATCATGGTAAAGAGCCTTACCTTTTCCATTACCGCGTTACCAGTTTCGTTTATAAAAACAGTCGGCTGTTTTATTTTCTTCTTCTCTTCGTCTGGTTGTTCTGGCGCGTTTGGCAGTGTTAGTGCGGGGTCACGTATTAACTTCGGGCTGGCTGTTTCCTGATCGTTCCCATTGAATTTCCTGTTTACCGGGCAGGTATCGCAGATACTCCCCCCGGCTGGGTTTGCTGTGACTTCGGGGCAGCTTGCGCGTATCGTGTCGCATCTCCAAGGTTTATTGTCTGGGCGTGTGCCTGTCGTTGCTTCTTGCACGTACCTTAAAATGCTGTCAATCTGCTTATTGGATTCAACCGGATCGTAATGGTTTCTATACATTAATTTTGACATCAAAACAAGTTCGTCCCGTCCAGCTCCTCCAAAGGCTGCTTCTGTTGCACAAAATAACGCAGCTTTCCTGCCTGACTCACCATGCCAATTTTCCGGATCTTTTGTGTTTTCCACATGGTTCTTAAAATATTTCTCGGCACATGGTTTACTTCTGCCGCTTCGACCGATTGCGATTTTAAGCTTGTTAGCTGTGTTGAATAATTTTATGAGTCTGTTTATAAGCATTTCCGGCATTTCCGGCAGGCTTTCAGATCCGTCGGGTTTTCCATGTTCAAACCTGTAAACCTCCCCACTTTTGTGAATACTCGGTTCTAAAATGCAGTTACTTTTATCGGTCAAAAAGTCTATGCCAAGGGCTTTAAAGTGGCATAATGGGATTTTGTCGGTATATTTAAAGAAATAGTGCAACCTGTTAGGAGTGCGCTGCTGCTTAACCCATTTTGCACGGTCAAGACCTGAAAACAGTTCGTCTGGTATAGGTGTCCCTAAGTCATCGCAATCTAACACAACTAAGCCGGAATTTTTTCCACACTGTAAGCCTATATTCAATGGGTATCCGTTACCGCGTCCCCAGTGCTCTTTAATGTATGCCTCTGTGCGTGGGGTTTCGTGTGTTTGCCATTTGCTTGTAACAGGGGCTTTCCCTGCTGAAGGCTCAGAGCCATCTGGACGGCTTACTGCGTGTATTACCCACCCATGTTCAGTGTAGAATCTGGCGGCGTCCTGTATGGCTTCGCGTGTCGGTCTATCGTTGGTTCGTGTTGAGTCACTATTTAACATTTTTCACTAACTCCGGTTTGGAGCACAGAAAAAAAGTTCTACCTTCTCTCAACTAAAATCAGCAACTGACGACCCTTATTCGATGGGAAAAGTATTATATAGGGATATTTCCATATTATGATTATAACACTTTTCAAAGAGTGTGTTACCGTTTGGAGACGAGAAGAATAGAAAGGCTGGTTCGTTGGCTGTCTTTGGTAGGGATGCCAATGAATCAGGTTCTTCTTGACCATGCTCGCTTTTTTAATATGTTTTTTTATATATCGTAAATTTCTATGATTTTTTTCATCGGCTTTATCTTCCCCTTTTTATCGAAGAAGTCCGGGTATGCTTTCCTTAGTAAATCTGTTATCAAGTCGGGTTTGTGGTATTTACTCGTTCCCCTTTTTGCCCGCTCCACAAGTATCAGGTAGTCGAGAGCCTCTTTTATGTCGTCCTCTACTAGGACATGGGTGACGTCTTTTCTTCCCTGCTTCTTGCTAAATTCTGATAACATCTTTCTGCACTGTCCTTTTATAAAAACCGATAAAATTTCTTAAGTTTGATAGTATATAAGTCTGGTAGTGTTAAAAAGATACTGCTTCGGTTATATTGTCTATGTCTATTGTATAAATTGTGTTTATTGGTGTCGTTTTTTCGTTTCTCGTGTTTTTGAGATTGTCTTTTTTTGTTCCCTTTATTTTCTTTGCCAAAGCTGCATTTTATACCTCAAACTCTATAAGTATTTGAATCAAGTACAGAAAAGCTATATATTAACCGTCATTTAAAACTATTTTATCTAAATAAACGGATAAGATCTATATAGATTTTTATTTTTATATATATTGTATATATTCGATATTTTCAGTGAGTCGCGGCACTAATCGCATTGGGTTTCATTTATTAACGATTGGGTTTTCTCTTTTTCGCCCTTCATTTCTTCCAGTGAATTCCTGCCATAAAGTCTGCATCCTTACTGCTGCAACCTACTACTGCATTCATGCTTCCATACTGCCTGCAATAATGCTGCATCCATACTGGCTGCTGGCCTGCTGGGGTCCACTGCCTTTCCTGTGTAGGGGGTGGCGTTTGCATCTCCGAGAGATTTGATTAATTATTTTGCAGACAGCCTTTAGGATAGCTTCAGGGCTGCCATAACTCCGGATGTCAGGACTAATTAATCAGGCTCTTCCCTGAAAGCCTCTCAAACAGGCTGAGAATAAACCGGATTTTTCAGGTCTAAGGCTGCGAGACTTCTTAACTTTGTAAATTCACAGGCTAAAGGGATATTCTGCAGGTGACTCTGTAAAAAAGGCTATTAAGTTAGTTTCTCGGTTTAGTCCTGTCCCCTTCCCTGTCCGCAGTGTTTAGACTGTTGTACTGTGCATAAGTTACCGAGGTTCTGGAAAGTCCCCCGTGTGAAATGTCCGTAACAGGTTAAAAATATCACAATTCCGGACAATTCTTTTGTCTCCCTCCGGATATTTCCCATAAATGTTTATGTCCTGTCAATATATCGAAGGGGCTGTTATTATTACCTTTATATACCTGAATATCCCTGAAATGTCCCTTACTTCTTAGAAGCTATTCAGACAGTGAAAGCAAAAACAGCATAAGCAAAAATAAGCCTCTTGTTATCTGTTTTGTCCATACCTACGTTTTAAACAGTTTGAGTTTTGCGTTTAATCTTGGGGTAATCGGTCAAAACTTCCGTATTCCCATAGTCCTTAGAATAGACGACCAAACAAACGCACATCTTAAACATGTTATCAAAATCGAAAAAGAGAACTGATTATAATCTATGTTATTTTTTTTATATTGTGGTGTTTGTAAATTTTTGTATTTCATTGTAGGCATAAACAACGGCGAATAAAATACCGAGAATTACAATAACGCCGATAATCCATTTCTGAATGTCTTTTTCTTTCCTGCTCATACTTATAAATTGCAACTGTTGGTATAAATTACTAATGTCTATGTGATAAAAAACCATTATTTTTCTCTATTTTTACAGCTGCTAAACTGTCTTAATTTATTTGCTCCATTGTTACTATAGGATGCATCCGATAGTAACGTATATATAGGATGTATCCCATAGTAGTATTTGCGACAATACAACAATGGAGTAGCTTAAACATGAAATTCAAATCTGATAAAACTATGGTTGCTCAGGAATTGGGCAGGATTGCAGGTGTTCAGCATCATGCAATGGGAATAAGAAACCAGAGCGGCGAAAGATCAAGGTATTCAAAGCCTAAAGATTTCGAAGTTTGGTTTAATCAGGGTATAGCCTTCTATGAATCGAGAGGCTATAAATTTCAGTGGTTAAATCTGACTACCTTAAAAGTGACTCTCCCGAATGGGAAAACCGGATCTAGGACTTACGAGGACTTTTATCAGGAATGGGAAACTGAGTATAAACCTCAATTCCCTTCCTGTAATTAAATTTTTTAGGTGATAAAGTGACTGAAAAAAAGAAACGGCAAGGACAAATTAAACCGAATGGGGAAAGGGCAGAACCTAAAAAAGTGTGCCCTGACTGCGAGGGCTATTTACAAAACGCATATATCAAGAAAAAGGTAGGAGATAAGCGGGTGCTCGTCGTTATAGGTCTCGCCTGTCCTGACTGCGGGTATTATGAAGGGTGCAAAAAATGAGCTTTATGAAAAAGTGCCTCATTGCCTTCTTTTTACCTCTTTACCTCGTTTATAAATTTTTAAAGTGAGTTTAAAGGCTTCCCTCATTCATTTTTTTATTTTTCCTGTTAAACGCGGTTCTGCATTTGTTTTCACAATACTCTCTTTTCGGGTTGTCCGTTTGGAAGGTTGTACCACAATATTTACAGGACTTCGTTATCAGGTCGTTCTCTCCCTGCTCTACATTATCTTCTCTCCGGCTCTCCTCCGGCTCTCCTCTTTCTTCCTTCTGTGTTGTCTTCCTTTCAGTTTGATGTCCTTTCGTAGGGCTTCCTATTGCCTTCTGATTGATGAGACTTTGGACTTGCAGCATGTAATTGTTATGCATCTGCTTTAGGTCGTCTTCTCGTTGATCTGCTCTCTTTAGGTCATTCTCAAGACGTTCTATGCTTCGGTCTTTTTCTCGGATTATTTCCTGAAGACCTTCATGCCTGTCCTGCAATTTGGAAAAGGTCACAAGATCCGGAGCATTTTTTAACATTTCCTGAAGCTTCCTATTATCTTCCTGATATTTCCTAACTTCTTCCTGTGCTCTTCCTATTTCTTCCTTGAGGCTTCCTATATCTTCCTGAAGGTTTCCGTTTTCTTCCATCAATATTAACGCCTGAAAGGCTGCTTTAGTGGCTTCAGTGGGGCTTTCATACCCATAACTTCCTATTCGCTTCCATATACTTTCATCTATCCAGACATTGATTTTGTGCTTTTCTTCTGCGACCATAGGAAGATAATAGGATGCAAAATATTAAGAAGTTTCCTAATGCTTCCTTGCTCAGGAAGAAATAGGAAGAAATAGGAAGACGTTAGGAAATGTCAGGAAAAGAGAAGAATAATTTAAAAAAAGATGATTTGAAAGAGAGGGAGTATTGAAAAAGTTCAAACCGGGAAATTAAAAGCCTCAATTCAAAAAACCGAAGTTGTTTAAAATCTCATATTTGAAAGCCCGTTTTTTATCAGTGCTCACTCTCTGTATATTGTGGTATCATATTGATACTATATATTGTCTCCCTCTATTGGTTATATGTGTATATGAGTTATGATTGAGTATGTATGATTATGTCTATTATGTTCTCTCTATTCTCTCTCTTGTGCTCTGTATTGTGTTGATATGTCTATTATGTGTTGATGTCTCCCTGTGCTCTCCCTCTGTCCTGTGTGTCCTCTCCTTGCCTTGTATGCTCCCTTTCTCCCTGTGGTCTCCCTCCCTGTATAAGGTATGGGAATGGATATGGTAAGAGTAAGGATAGTATGAGTATTAGAGTAACATATAATATATATTGATAATGTTTATATTAATGTATTATATGTTTATGTCTATGTATTGTTGTATTAATAGTGTCTATTGATATTGATTATATATGTATATATGTTATTATGATATGTTTATTATATATATATGGTGTATATGTGTATACATTGTTTGTATCTTTGTTATGTATGCCTGCATATGTGTTAATGCCTATTGACATAATAGCCTACTATATACTGGCACTGTTATAATAATAAAGAGTCTACTGTTATTGATTGGGCTTTGTCCTGGCGAGCTGGCGAGATTAACACATGATTACATATTTGTGTTACTGCGATTTTAATAATTTCTTTTAGATAATTATGATGTTATCTCTCTAAAAATATTTACAACCAAAACCCAACCCGGAGAATATGAAAATATTTACCCTGTGAATTCCGACCAAAATTTTTAAACAAAAAATAGCATTTTTAGACAGTTGAATAAGCATCGAGAAGCTTGTTATTGACCAGTTCAATTATCCCTTTCTCGCTTATTGTCTTCCTCTCCTCCGGATCCCGGGTAACTGACAGATACATCCCTACCTTATCGCCTCCAATAATCCGCTTTTCCTTCAGGTATCTCAGGGTAATTTCTGACATCTTCCGCTTTCTGTCCTGCTGGATCGCTCTTACATCCTCTCTAACCTGTGATAATATCCGCTCCTCCTCTTCGGGCGGTCTCATCGGTTTCTTTCCTGCCATGATCTCAAAAAAAGTGTTAGGAAGGCTTTTACCTGCCTTCGTTATTACCACATGGAAATTATATTGCTGGCTGTCGTACCCGTTGCATAGACTCTCGTGATCCTGGCCCGGAAAAGTCCCACAGGCAGAGCGTTAAAGGTGATCCCGTCCCCTACTCCCTCAAGGTCTACCTTGATATTTCCGGTTGAGCCTATCCAGAGGGCTGATGCTGTATTGCTTAAATTGACGGTGTCCGATGGCGTGACGGCTGCCGCGTTCTGAAATGAAACATTCCCTGCAAGGAATCTGAAAGCCTGAATGTATGATGTAATTTCTGTCATGGTTCTCTCTCCTCAAGCCTGAATTTCAGCTAACAATTTTATTTTTTCATCAATTGGCGTCGAGTCGTCTGCTATCTTCTGTTTCGCAATTTCCAACTTTCTTTGTTTTTCCGCTTCAATTTCTAATTTCTGCTTTGCTGCCTCGATCATTGCCTTTTTCCTTTCCTCTTCCCGAATTGCCTGCCTCGCTGCTTCCTCTTTCCTGAGCTTCTCGGCTTTTTGCTTTTCATGAAATGACTGGATATTGTAAATGCAGTTGAGTGAACCATAGACCCGGAAAGCTCTTTCGTGGCAGTAAACTAGCTTCAGTTCTTTGATGTTCAATACCTTGTTTTCGCCTATCTCTAAATCTCCCACGAAAATGACAGCCGATCCGGCGGGCATACGTGCATTTTTCAGGTATCGCTGCATGTCATCCGGCTTGATATAGAACATATCTTCAGTGGTAATGTCCGGTTTGTCTACATACTCTATTATGCAGAATTTGCGCCCGTCCCCATTTTCGTCTTTTTCGCAAGCTCTGGAAATGATGCACTGAAACTTTCTAGTCCCTGAATTCCAAAGTATCGAAGTACACGAAGGGCATTTTTTAGGAGGCTCTGAGGTTCTGGCTCTCCAAGAGTGCGAACACCTGTCACACTTACATTCAAAAGAAGTTTCGTTAAAAGTCATACTAACATCATGGTGGTATTCCTAAAGTTAAAAAGATAACGGTTGCCTTTTTTATGTATTCATCGGCAAATAGATAAAGTAATATTTTCCCAATTAATTAAATCAAAAAATTCTCCTGTCATCGAAAATAAAAACCAATTAAATTAAACTTGTTTAATGTCCCGCATCACCAGTTATATAAAAACCGGTGACGGTAAGCTTTATATATTAATACTGTTATTTAATTTGTATAGATAAAAATCGAGTAGCTTCCTAAGTTATTTGGGTTTCAAAATCGTTAACGGCTTTTCAAAAGCTCGGCGTACTAAGCTCAAAAAGCAGGCTAGTCGTTTTTCATCTCAGCCAAAAATCTGGGAGAACCTGAAAAACGGTTCTTTAAAGAGGTTCTCTCTTTCACTCAATGATACTTACCAACTTTGCAGGGGAGAGGGGTTTGCTTCGTCCTTCGATTCCCTGCGACTAAACGAGGCTCGAAACTGGGGTATTCATCCAGAGGTTTTCAGGTTTTCCTGCCTTCCTGAATCCTCTAACCGCACTCTTTTTTTCTGTGTTTTTCCAATATGGTTAATGAAAGACTTCTCTCTACTTTTTAAAAAATTGGTCATTTTCGCGAAAACGTCATCAGATGCTGGTACAAGGCTGGTACAACTTTCTAAACGGTTGGTACAAAATTTCCTTAAATTTTCGTTAATTGAAAGAATGTCTTTTTGCCTGTTTCATAATGGACTGTTTTGCTAAATTTTATTACATAAAAACACTAACTGTAAGGAGATTAAAGAAATTGGGAAGAATGTGAGAGAATGAAGCCTGAAGAAATGCTAAAGTACGCAAAGGAGTATGATATTTCAGAACGTGAACTAAATTGGCTTAAGAGTCCTTACCAAAGGATAGAACATGTTACGAAATTTGAATTCCCAGAAGTATACCGCCGTCGACTTACTATTGAGAAGAGCCCGTTCGTCAATGAGGGGGATAAAATATGGTTATTAAAAGACTTTCATGGCTTGTATATTTATAATTATTATGAAGGGAAGTTTATTGGACGTGGCCTAATTACCGACAAAACTTCACATAATTACCATAGAAATTTGAAGCACGCTTTTGATTTTGCTAAACGGATTTTAAAACAGGCTGTGGAAGACCATATTAAGGAAATAGAGATGTATAACGCTGGCATATGTTGGCGATGTGGCAAACAGGTTGGTAAAGAAAATTTGAATGAAGCATGGGAACATTATTTTTGTCCAAAATGCTTTGATATAGTTACTGATTAAAAGTGAAATGAAGAGAAATAAAAATTAACTGACAAGAAAGTCAGTTAAAGTCAGTCCAATTTTCGTTGCAATCAGCCCAATTATGACTAAAATAAGCTGAATGGGTATTACTATTTCCAATACAGAGCCTTTATATGTTCGAAGCTTAAACTTTATATCACTCATTTTGAGAACACTTTTTGAGTTAATCTCAGGGGATGTATTGCAGACATTCCCTGAGTCAAACAAAACTAATTTTACATCCTATATAAACCCATTACACAATAGAGCATTTTTTGAGCTTTTTTTGCCCATAAACGGTGGTTTTGGTAACCAAAAGCGTTATCATTACTTTTTATAACTCAGAACCTAAAAACAAGTAATATTACGTATTATTTCACAACAAAATATCCTGTAGCATTGATGAATTTATAAGCGCTCGGCGAGCGTTGGTTCTAACAAGTCAAAAACTTTGCTTTTTAAAAGTTCACTACATAATTCAATATCTGCTGTCATTATTCTATAGCAGTTGAAATTAAGCTCTATTTAATATTCGGTTATTAAATTAATAACCGCACGGCGAGTGGTGGTTATCAAAAATAGAAATTAAACACAAAAAAGGGAAATTTCTATAATATGTATCGTTCGCCGTTATTCCATAATATACCGTAATGGCATTACGCTAGGTGTAGTCTGTAAAATAAATAACCAGACGGCGAGCGGTGGTTATCAGAAATAGAGTATTCAGTATTTGTACAGTTCAATTACTAAAATAAATATTATATGCCGTGATTCCATTAGATATTATAACTCAATCATACTTGATTTTCTCTTAAAAAATAATGAGCGCACGGCGAGCGGTGGTTATCAAAAATAGAGTATTCTGTTTTTAAACAGTCTATATTAAAAAATCGTCGGTTATTACCGTGATTCTATAAATTTCTGTAATTAAACTATACTTTATGTTCTTATTTAAATTAATAAGCGCTCGGCGAGCGTGGTTTTTTACATTTATTATTGATTTCTTGAAGTTATCAGTTTCTAAAATCATATACCCCTGCCAATTCAACATAGCCGATCAAATAAACTTTACAAGAAATATTTTTTCAAAATAAATAAGCGCTCGGCGAGCGTTGGTTCTACAAACGTCTTTACCAGCATAGTGCCATCTTTACAAGCCAAACTAACAAAAATAGTCACCGCACGACTGCCTCCCCACAATAAATGCAGTCTTTAATAAATCTGTAAATTGCAGAAAATTGGGAAAAGGCTCATATGTTGCGGCAGGTTTTTATTCTTGGGAATATATTTATATGTGTCAAATAATTCACCTCATGAGGATAGAAAAATGAATTCAATTGAAACCACGATTTCGAATCTTGAGTCAGCAATCAAAGCTCTCAAGGAAACCTATGCACTTGAAAAAAAGGGTCAGAGTATTCAAAATCAGGAAAGAGATTTTGAGACCGTGAACACTGAATTGTGTATGCGCTTCTGAATGTTGAACCGATCAATAAGAAAAAAGGAATAATCGAATTCAATTTCTGTTTCTCAAAATAAGTCTGTGGAAAATCGGAAGCGGGGAAACTTATGATTTCCCTGTTTTCGAATAAGGACAAAACGTTTAAGCTGTTTTCTTTTCTGTCCTTGGTTAATTGTCTTAACTCCTGCCTGTTTTCCCCTTCTGCGGCTTCTCCTGCGTCCCTTATAGCTTCCTGACGGTGTAGCCTCTCTTCTCCATCTCCTCGATAAGCTCCGCATCCGTTGCCCTGCTGAACATGTCTATAGAGTCCCCTGCAAAGGTCAGGACTTCCC
>OBLN01000510.1_pt1 | contig 14177 bp, 12 predicted proteins | sample 1519301 | NCBI WGS metagenome assembly OBLN01 (sample SAMEA2452533, study PRJEB22499) | sediment metagenome | reverse complement strand
TCTGGTAGGCGGCCGGGCGCTGGATGTCGATGGCGGTCACCTTCTTTGCGCCCATGGCGTAGGCCCCGAGGCAGACATCCATACCGGCATTGCCGGCGCCGATGACGATGACCCGTTCGCCGACTTTCGGTTGTTCGCCGTTATTGATCTGCTTGAGAAAATCGAGTCCCTTGACCATGCGTTCATGTCCGGGGAAGGGGATGACCACCGGATTGTGAGCCCCCGAGGCGATGACGATGGCGTCGTACTCCTCGCGGATGCGGGAGAACAGATCGCTGTCGACGCAGCTGCGGGTCCGGATGTCGATGCCCAGCGCCTTGATCCGTTCGATCTCTCCCTGCAGGGATTTTTTCGGCAGCCGCTCCGTGGGGATCGCCTGGCGCAACTTGCCGCCCACTTCTTTATCGGCCTCATAGACTGTGACATCGTGGCCGAGAAGTTTCGCCTGCCAGGCCGCTGAAAGCCCACCGGGGCCGCCGCCGATGACCGCCACCTTTTTCCCGCTGGCGGGTTTCGGCACAGGGGAGGCGGCCTCCAGGGAGAGGCGCCCCAGTTCCTTCATGGCCACCGGTTTGTCGATGTAGCGGCGGCTGCAGACATCCATGCACAGGTTGGGGCAGACCTCGCCGCAGACGCTGGCGGGAAAGGGAGAATAGTTGAGGACCAGTTCGAGCGCCTCTTTCACCTTGCCCTGCCGCAGCAGGTTGATGCGGTCCTGAGTCGGGATCTGGGAGGGGCAGGACACCTGGCAGGGCGCACCGAAGCGCTTGTCCTGCCAACGCGGAATTTTGAGACGATCCTCGCCGGTGTTGACCAGGTTGGCGATATGGGCGTAGTCGTCCGCTACCACATCTCCGAAGATGCCGCCTTCGACCCATTTGTCGCGCCGAAATTCACGGATGGAGATGCGGCTGTGGACATTGCGCTCTTCGTAGCTCTTCGCGACGATTTTTTTCCACTGGGAAAAATCGAGCAGCGACTCCAGCAGGTGGGGACGGCCGATTTTTTCAAGAAAAAGCGGCAGTCCCTGGTCGAGAAAGGCGCGATCGGCGTTGTCGAGGTCGAGCAGCCATACTTCGTTGGAGAGTCCTCTCACCGGGCCGCGTACATAGATGGTGCCTCCCACCATGCCGACGCAGCTGCGATCGCCGAGGACCGAATCGTACCCCTCGCAGTCGATTCCGCAGATGACGCCGATGCCGCCACCCATGAATTCGAACGAGAAGGAACCGGTGTTCTTAAGAACCCACAGCTCCGGCGGCTCATAGGCCGGGTCGTGCTTCATCAGCGAGCCGGAACGCGCTCCGACCCGCCCGGCGACCCTGATGATGCCGCTGGCGGCACAATGCGCCGTGGTATCGCCGCCGTCGCCAAGGATAGTCAGGTCGGCACCGGCATTGAGCCAGCCGGCGTCGGCAGGCGCAGAACCGTCGACGACGATCTCGGTCCCTTCCAGACCGAAGGATCCAACCCGCTGGCCGGGATTTTTGACCCGAAAGCGCAGCGGCGACCCGTCTCCGGTCCACAAAGGTCCTCCGATATCGTGATGTCCCGATGAAAGAACCTCGAATTCAGTCTCCCCCTGTTCCAGGGCGGCATAAATTTTCTGCAGCAGCAATTGAGTTGAAATACGCTGCTTCTTATCATCAAAACCGACTATTTGAGCTGCCATTTTCGACTCCTCACTCCATATGAGATCTAGCACACATACTGGATCTGCAACCGGTCGGCGACCGCCTTGTCGGTGGCCACCAGGGCATCGGAACGCCCGACGGGCAGGGCGCTGTTGCCGATCGGCGCCATCAGCTTCTTGAACTCCTGATCCATGGCGAGAAAGTAGTTGACGATATTCTGAGCAACTTTCTCCGGATCGAGTCGGTGTGCCAGCGCCGATTCCTGGGTGGTGATCCCCACCGGACACAGGCCGGTATTGCAGGCATTGCAGCGCCCCAGGTCATTGCCGACGCAGCCGGCCATCTGCAGAATCAGCTTGCCGGTAAAGACGCCGTTGGCGCCCAGGCACATCATCTTGAAGGCATCGGCCGCAAGGTCCCCGGTCTTGCCGAGTCCGCCCGCCGCCCACAAAGGGATCTGCCCCTGGCGTCCCTGGGTTACGGCGGCCAGGTAGCAGTCGCGCAGCTTGCTGACGATGGGATGGCCGGTGTGGTCGAGAGACACTTCATGGGCCGCCCCAGTGCCGCCGTCGATGCCGTCGAGGAAGAAGCCGCCGACGATGTTGTAAGGGTCACGCACCAGGTTGTTGAAGACCGAAACGCTGGTGGCGGAAGCGGCGACTTTGATCGCCACCGGTACACGGAATTTGAAGGCGGCATTGAAGGAGAGAAACATCTTCTGCACACTCTCCTCGATAGAGTAGAGTCCCTGGTGGTTGGGCGGACTGAGCAGGTCAGTCTTGGGGACGCCGCGGATGGACTGAATGTGTCCGGCCACCTTCTGGGCCTGCAGCAGGCCGCCGTCGCCGGGTTTGGCACCCTGACCGATCTTGATCAGCACTCCGGCCGGGTCCTCCACCATGCTCGGCATGGCCTTGACGATGCGGTTCCAGCCGAAATGCCCTGAGGCGATCTGCAGGATCATGTACTTGAGGTAGCGGCTTTTGAGCAGTCGCTCAGGCACGCCCCCCTCCCCGGAGCACATGCGCACCGGCAGGCCGCACTCCTCGTTGAGGTAGGCGGTCGCCATCGCGACTCCTTCCCACATGCGCCACGAAAGCGCCCCGATGGACATGTCGCCGATAATGACCGGATAGATCCAGTTGACCGGCGGCGATTGGCCGGAGGGGGCGAGCCTGCCGTCCTCTGTGACGCGGAAATTGAGCTGCTGCGGCGGCAGGATGCGGCCGAAGGGCGCCAGCAGGTCGAAAGTGTGGCGCTGGGCATCGAGGCTCGGGTCGGTCATCTGTGAGATGCGCCCCACCCGGATGCGGTCGAGGGTGCGCACGCTCCCCTCGAGGTTCTTGCGGCCGCCGCGCTTGATGGAATCCCCCCCCAGGCAGCGGGTGATCACCGGGTGGCGCGTATCGGGGTTGCGCACCGGCCCGATGGCGTCGTTGGGGCAGACTTTTTCGCAGATGCCGCAGCCGCGGCAGTAATTGCGGATCGATCTGGCCTGGCGGATGACGGGCACCGCCGAGAAACGCGCCTTCGGCTCGGGGAATTCGCTCTCGGACCAGATCATGCGGCGGCGTTCGACCTTCGGCTCGATGGCGCGAAAGGAACAGGCCGCGACGCAGGAGCCGCACAGGGTGCAGCGGCTGGCGTCATATTCGACCTTCCACGGCAGATCGTTGGGGGTGACGTCGTTGACTTTCATTGCTTCCATCGTTGGACCTCCAACTCGTTATCAATCACCACGACTTCGCGTTCATGGGGATAGATGTCGGTCTCCCAGTCGCGATCGGGCAGAACTTCGTTGATGCCGCACACTTCCGAAGAGATGATCACCTTGTCTTCGGAACGGCCCACCACCACCGGACGCAGCTTCTTGGCGTCGCAGCAGGTGAAAAGAGTGTTGTCGGGCAAAACGCCGATGATGGTGTTCGGTCCGTTGATCTCCAGATGCGCCAGCGACTGCCGGATCGCGAAGAGCTGATCGCGGTCCTCGCGGCGAGAGGCTTCCTCAAAGGGCAGGGGAGTGACCACGTGCTTGAAGTAGGGCAGCGGCCAGCCCAGTTCGCGGTGCACATAGTGCAGAGTGTAGAGAAAGCACTGGCTGTCCGACTCGAAGCCGATGTAACCGCGATGCAGGCTGCGCTGAAATTCCTTGTTCTTCTGGTAGAAAGTGTTTTCCCCATTGGCCAGGGCCGTGTATCCCTGCAGGAAGAACGGATGGGCGGCGTAGCGCACGATGTCGTAGTTGGTGTTCTGGCGGCATTGGGCGGTGATCACCTTGGCGGTGAACTGATCGTCAGGTTGCCACAGATTGAAATAGGTCCCGATATCTTTCGGGTCGCCGATCTCCTTGAGCGTGACCACGTCGGGCCAGAAGGAGTAGACAAAGCCCTGGTCGTCCTCCTCCAGCGCAAAGCGCAGCTTCAGACGCATGTCGAGCAGCAGTTCCTCTTTATCCTTCTGGCTTGCCTTGCGGTAGTGCCGGGGATAATTGAAGGTCTCAAAAACGTAGTTGGGCATGGCGATAATGTCGAGACCGGGTTCGTTGTTGGTCTCCGGCACCCATTGTAAAACACGGCTGAAGCCGGCTTCGTGCAGAATGTCCTCGGCACGTTTGAGACCTTCATCGGTGCAGGCCAGCGAGAGGGTCGGAAGATTCTTGTAATTCTTGAAGATCCCACCCAGGTCGTGCATGACCATGGCAAAGCCGGAGTTGTCATGCCCTTTCTGCTGCGACTGCATCAGGAGCAAGGCCTGACTTGGATGCAGATAATCGACACTTTTAATGGCACCAATACGGCACATGGGCTGCTGTCCTCCCAGTTGGATTCGGTTTCTGTCACACAGGTGGTGGTCAGACGTGAAGGGGTAAACGATAGTACGCACCTAAACTCGTTCTGTAGTCAGATACAAACAGTGTGCCATCTAATGTGTTTTAAATTTTTTTGTCGTGTTGCATTGTTATCTGCTGAAATTGTTTAAATTTTACGGAAGGTTTTGGGGTGGCATTAGATCGGTCTGGCAACAAGTTCCTATCTTTTGGGCCGACTTTCTTTGTGTATACATGCTCAATTTGAGCAGCTATCTACTCACTTTGGTTGGGGCGGGATGATCAGTGGAAAGAATTGCTTAAGCAGGGACTGTGCCGTACAGGGTGGTGAGGATTTCCGGGGTCTTTGACCGTGTGCGAAGAGATTGGCTGCTGATATTTTTTGCAGGCCTGCTCGGGGATTAAGCAGAGCAATAAAAAAACCCCGATCCGGGAGATCGGGGTAAAGGTGGCAGGCCAGGAGGGACTCGAACCCCCAACAGCCGGTTTTGGAGACCGGTGCTCTACCAATTGAACTACTGGCCTGTATTTACATTTTGCTGTTATCAGATCAACTCAATCCAGCCATGGGGATCGTTGCGATGCCCGTACTGGATGCCGGTCAGGGTTTCATAGAGTTTGAGCGTCAATTCGCCGACCTGGTTGCCTCCAACCGAAACCGTCTCGTCTCGATAGGTAAATTGCCCCACCGGCGACACCACCGCAGCGGTTCCCGTGCCGAAGGCCTCTTTAAGGCGACCGGATCTAATAGACGCTCAGGGCGCGTTCCTCCACCTCGATTCCCATGTCCTTGACCAAAGTGAGTACCGAACGCCGCGTGATTCCGTCAAGAATGGTGCCGTAAAGAGGCGAGGTAATCACCTTGCCGTCGAGGTAGAAGCAGATGTTCATGCTGCCCACTTCCTCGACATATCTGCGTTCCACCGCATCGAGCCACAAAACCTGATCGAATCCCTTGGCGGCGGCCTCCATGGAGGCGCGCAGGCTGGCTGCGTAATTGCCCCCGGTTTTGGCTTCGCCCGTGCCGCCGGGTGCGGAGCGCACGAATTGGTCGCTGATCCAGATTTTAACCGGACTGAAGCCGCCTTTATAGTAGGCGCCCACCGGGGACAGAATCACATAGCACAGGTACGTGTCCGACGGTTTGACCCCGAGATACGGGTCGGTGGCGATCATGGTCGGGCGGATATAGAGGCTGGTGCCTTCATTGTGAGGGACCCAGTCAGCCTCAAGTCGGACCAGTTCTTTGATGGCGCCGAGAAAGAACTCTTCATCGACCTCGGGCATGCACATGCGTACCGCGCTGCGATTGAAGCGTTTGATATTGTCGGCCGGGCGGAACAGGGCGATCTTTCCGTCCGGACGGCGATAGGCCTTGAGCCCCTCGAAGATCTCCTGGGCGTAATGCAGAACGGCGCAAGCCGGATCGAGAGAGAAAGGGCCGTACGGCTCAATGCGGGCCGAATGCCAGTCTTTGCCCGTCTGGTATTCCATCACGAACATGCGATCGGTAAAGATCTGGCCGAAGCTGAGCCTGCCTTCGTCCTGCGGTTTGGTCTTGGGGTGAGACAGGGGGAGAGTCTTCAGTTCCATTTTCTGGGCTTCCTCCGGCGGTATGAATCGGGCGGTTAAATGAATCGGCAATTTAGCACAGTCCCGGGTTGCCATCAAGAAATTAGGAGACGGAGAGAGCTGAAAACATGACGATGGCGCGAAGCGGGATTCATGGAATGGAAATTTTGCCCGCGCGGTAAATTATTCCGGAGGGCGGGAAGTATCCTTGCCGGCAGGTGGATTGTAGAGCAGGTCCTGCAAGTTGTTTTTCATCTCCTCTTCGCGGAACCGTTTGAGCATCCGTTGGTATTCGGCCTGGTCCGCAAGGTCGTTGGTGCGGTAGCCTATTTTCTGAAGTTTCCAGAGGTCTTCCATGTCTTGTTTGCTCCTGGTGAGAGATAAGCCGAAGTAGATTGAGCAGATGGTTGTTGATGAGAGGGTGAGCTTCGGATATCGTGAGAGTATCAGATCTGCATTGTTATGCAAGGGAAAAATTACTACTTATGTTATTCCAGGGAGAGTGAAAGGTGGAGCCACTGCGGGGTGCGGCCCGCGAAACTGTCGGTTGGAGAAGATTTGTCATGCAGTATGAAGAACTGGAGCAGGCCCTGGACGTATTCGCCCTGACCGATCGCACCACGCTGCAGGAGATTAAAAAGCGCCACAAAAATCTGGTCCGCCGTCATCATCCCGATGCGGGGGAGCAGCCAGACGCGGAAAAAATGAAGATGATCAATGCGGCCTACCGGGTTCTGATGCAGTACTGCGAAAAATACCGTTTTTCCTTTTCTCGGGAAGAATTCTATCGTCAGAATCCGGAAGCGCGCCTGCGGGATCAGTTCGGGGAAGATTTTATGTGGGGCAAAGAAAAGTAACCTCCCGACACGGGTTGCTGGAAATTTCCCCCGGGTGCAGTAAGCTCAATTCAGTGCATGGTGCATTGATCGATCGCGCGGGAGGCTGTCGATGTTTCGCATTCGCCGCATTTATGACGACCTGCGCCCGATCAACCGCGATGCGCTTGCGCAGGTGCAACGCATTCTGCGCGACCAGTTCCCCGATCTCGCAGAGCGCGACATCGAAAAAATCCCCGATCTGTTGCGCGATTCCTTCAAGCATGGATTCCGCTGTATCCTGTATGTGGCCGAGGACGCCCGCCAGTCGGTGCGCGGCTTTGCTCTGGCCTCCCATGACCCGCAACTCAAGTTCTGCTACCTCGACTACATCTCGGCGGCACGCTCCACCACGGGTGGCGGAATCGGCGGCGCACTGTACGAGCTGCTGCGCGAAGAGGCACTCGAGATGGGCGCGATCGGCATCTTTTTCGAGTGCCTGCCCGACGAGCCTGTCCTCTGTTCAGATCCGCAAACCCTTCGCCAGAACCAGTCCCGGCTGAAATTCTACGAAAATTACGGCGCCTATCCCATTGTCGGAACGGATTATGAAACTCCTGTGACCCCGGGAGGAGACAACCCTCCCTACCTGGTGTTCGACCCCCTCGGCCAGTCTCCGCCGCTCACCCGCGACCATGCTCGGCGGGTGGTCAGAGCCATTCTCGAGCGTCGCTACGGTCATCTCTGCTCACCTGAATATATTCAGCGGGTGGTGGAGTCTTTTCGCGATGATCCGGTGAGCCTGCGGGAGCCGCGCTATCTCGGCCGTAAAGCAGTGGGACGGCCGCCGGTCCAGCGCCATAAGAAGATCGCCCTGATCGTCAATGACCGCCATGCGATACATCATGTGCGAGAGCGTGGGTACGTCGAATCTCCCGTCCGTATCGCCTCAATTCTCAAGGAGCTGGAGCCGACAGGCCTGTTTGAAGAATTGCCGCCGCGAACCTTTTCGGAAAAGATTCTGGCGGGCGTCCATGATCGCGATTACCTGGCCTATCTCAAACGGGTCTGTGCCGGCCTGCCGGCAAACCGATCGGTCTACCCCTATGTTTTCCCCTTGCGCAATACCGCGCGGCCGCCGGTGGAACTGGCGGTGCGTGCCGGTTATTACTGCATCGATACCTTCACTCCGCTCAATCACAATGCCTGGGCCGCAGCACGCAGGGCGGCCGACTGCGCACTGACCGGCGCCGACCTGCTGCTCGAAGGTTTCCGCTTCGCCTACGCCCTGGTGCGCCCCCCGGGGCATCACGCAGAGCGCCGCGTGTTCGGGGGATTCTGTTATTTCAACAATGCGGCGCTGGCTGCACGCCGACTGGCCGCACACGGCCGGGTGGCGATTCTGGACATCGATTATCATCACGGCAACGGCCAGCAAAGTATTTTTTATGACAAGGCGGATGTGCTGACGGTCTCACTGCATGGCCACCCGCGTTTCGCTTACCCGTATTTCAGTGGATTCTCGGATGAAAAAGGGGAGGGAGAGGGGCGCGGCTTCAATCTCAATATTCCACTGCCGGAGCAGTTGGAGGCGGGGCAATATCAAGAAGCGCTCAACAAGGCGCTGCGCCGCATCGGGCGTTTCAACCCTGCGCATCTGGTCGTGTGTCTCGGCCTCGATACCGCCAGGGGCGACCCGACGGGTACCTGGAATCTGACAGCGCGCGACTTCGAATTGAACGGACGTGCGATCGGGTCCCTGGGATATCCCACGCTGGTGGTTCAGGAGGGCGGCTATCGCAATCGGTCCATCGGTGTCAACGCCCGGCATTTTTTCAGCGGGTTGCGCAGTGGAGGCTCTGGCGCCAGCCCAGCCTCTTATTCCCCCGAGAGGTCGGATTCAGGATCGGCCCCCGCTTTGCCGGGCCGCCAGAAAAGGGGAGATGCCAGGTAGATCAGGGCGCTTGCGTAGGCCATGACAAGCGGGGCCATATAGAGGTCGCGGCGTACACCCTGGGCCAGCAGAATGAGAAACGTTGCCAGCACCAGAACCCGCACGATTTTAGGAACCCGAGGCAGGATGGTGCGCCCGAAGTGGGCGTAGGGGACGCGCGAAACCATCAGTGCCGAGGCCAGGATTGCGGTTGCGGCGTTGATCGGTTCGCTGGGAATCAGAATGCAGGAAACACCCACCAGCAATGCCGCCGCCGGTGACGGCAGGCCGGAAAAGCTGGAAACCCCGCCGGCAATCCCGTCGCGTCGCTTCTCTCTGATGAAACGCACCAGCCGATAGACTACCGCCGTCAGGTAGATGACTGCAATCAGCGCACCCAGGCTGCGGTGGGTAAAGGTCACGGCGACGATCAGGCCGACCGTAAAGCCGAAGCTGGTGCCGTCGGCCACATCATCGAAGATTTCACCTCTGGGGGTCGAACCCCAGCGTTGCGCCGCACGGCCGTCGAACAGGTCGAGAAACTGCCCAAGAAAGACCAGCCCCAGCGCATAGACGGGGGGATGGCCGGCAAGCACCACCCAGCAGCCGGTGAGGCCGCAGATCAGGTTCATGATGCTCAGGATATTGGCGTACCAGTAGTTGGGGATCAGCTTGAAAAAAGTGGAGCAGAAGGCCAGGGCGGTACAGATCGCCATCAGTGGCTGAATGGTGCGGCCGAACAGGGGCAGCGGGCCGTAGATGTATTCCAGCCCCACCACAATCAGCAGCACCACCACCAGGAAGGTTTTGGCCTTGCCGAACAGGTTGGCTGCCTTGATCTTGATGAAGTACCGCGAAAACTGCCCGGTGATGTCGAACAGGAGGAACAGTCCCACCAGTACCGGGTTGAGCAGATTGATCCAGGCCATGTAGACCAGCATGGGGGAATACATCAGTTTGTCGGAGAACGGGTCGATCGATTCCCCTTCCTCGGTGTGCAGATCGCACTTGCGGGCAATGTCGCCGTCGGTGATGTCGGTGATCATCCAGAAGGTGAAAAAAAGAAAGCACAGCTTGGGGAACCCCATGTGCAGCAGCAGCACGGAGACAAACCCCATCGGATAGCGTGCCCGGCTGATGGCGTTGGGGTGCAGCCACTTATGGCGGCGTACCCAGGCGACCTGTTCCGGGGTGCGCATGAAGCGGTTGACGGCAAAGCGCTCCGCGCCCAGCATGATGAGAACGGGAAGGCCGATTTCCAGAAAGATGGCGGAAAAGGGTGTCATAGCAGATTGCGGTGCTCCGTGTTGATGGTGAAATGTCAGGGCTTTGCGTAGCCCAGCGGCCGGTCTTCTGTCAACCTCAAAATGGATCTTCGCCAGTAGTTCGCGAAGCCGGGAAAGAGAAGGAAATCGTTCCCTCCCGGGTCTTCTGCTCTTTATTTTAACATATTGAAAACAGTACCGTTTGAAAGAACCCTTCAACTCCTTCATTTTTTCGATTGACAGCGGTGCAGACCGGGCGTATATGAGAAATTAACGATAGACGTTCAGGCCCGGGGAATCGCAAGACGCGCACGCTTAAAAGTGACCCCTTTTAGCCGCAGGCCGCCAGGCTGCCCGGGACCGAAGACGCCTTCGCCCCTCCTTCGGGAGGTACGATCACTCAAGGCAACGATAAAGGGGTTACTCATGAACATTGCACTCTCCTTCAATCTGAAGGCGGGGGCCGAAGGCGTGCAGGATGCTGCCGCCGAGCCTCCCCTGGAACCTCCCTCCGAACCTCCCGACGATCTCTACGCCGAGTGGGACGACATTCACACCATCAACGCGGTGGCCGGCGCGCTGCGTTCGCGCCATAACGTCACCCTGGTGGAGGCGGACCTGGACGTCTTTGAGCGCTGCCGCCTGCTGCGGCCGGATCTGGTGTTCAACATCGCCGAAGGTCTGCATGGGGTCAGCCGCGAAGCGCAGATCCCCGCCATGCTCGATATGCTGGGGCTGCCCTATACCGGCAGCGATCCCCTGACGCTCGGCCTCTGCCTCGACAAGCGACGCACCAAAGAAATCCTTGCGCATCACCGCGTCGCGACGCCGCGATTCGTGGTGGCCTCCTCCATGGTGGAGATTCCCGCACGGTTCAGCTATCCGGCCATGGTCAAGCCGACCCTGGAGGGCTCCAGCAAGGGGGTCACGGACAGGGCGCTGGTGCGCAACCGCCGCGAGCTGGTACGCCAGGTGCAATGGGTACTGGAGACCTACCGGCAGCCGGCGCTTATCGAGGAGTTTCTGCCCGGGCGCGAGTTCACCGTGGCCATGCTCGGCAACGGCTCCGATCTGCGTGTGCTGCCCATCGTTGAGATCAATTTCGACAGTCTGCCCGCCGGCGTCAATCCCATCTATTCCTATGAAGCCAAATGGCTGTGGGATCAGGAACAGGATCCCCTGCAGATCTTCACCTGCCCGGCCCAGCTTGAACCGCTGCTGCGCCGCCAGATCGAAGAACTGTGCAGGCGTGCTTTTGCCGCCCTGGGGTGCCGCGACTGGTGCCGCATCGACGTGCGCCTCGATGGACGCGGCCTGCCGCAGGTCATCGAGCTCAACCCCCTGCCCGGCATCCTGCCGCGTCCCGAGCAGAACAGCTGCTTTCCCAAGGCGGCGCGTGCGGCCGGACTCTCCTACGATCAGCTGATCCTGGCCGTGGCCGATGCCGCCGCTGCGCGGCTCAACCTGTACGAACAAGGGGGGTGCCATGAAAGTCGCGGTCTGCTTTAACCGGGCTGTGCAGAAACCGGTGCAGGGCGAGGCTTTCGACCGCATCTCCGAGCAGGGCGCCGCGAACGAAGCGCAGGCGGTGGCCGGTGCGCTGTGCGAACTCGGCCATGTCCCGCAGCTGGTGGCGCTGGGTTCGGAGATCCCCGCGTTCATCGCTGAGCTGCGTGCGGCGGCGTCCGACCTGGTTTTCAACCTGTGCGAAGGCTTCTGGGGATGCAGCCGCCAGGAGATGCACATTGCCGCACTCCTTGATCTGCTCGGCCTGCCTTTCACCGGCAGTGCTCCCCTGTGCCTGGGGCTCACCCAGGACAAGGCGCGCACCAAGGATCTGCTCGCCCGTCATCAGCTGCCCACCCCCAAATACCGGTTGATAAGGCCGGGCGAACAGTCTCTTCGCGTGCGCGACCTGAACTACCCCCTCATTGTCAAGCCCCGTTTCGAGGACGCTTCGCTGGGAATCTCCAACGACAGTGTGGTCGAGAACGAGGCGGAGCTTCAGGCGCGCATCGCTTACGTGCATCACACTTATCGACAGGGCGCGCTGGTGGAAGAGTTCATCGAGGGGCGCGAGATCAATGTCGCAGTCATCGGCAACGGTCCCTTTGAGGTGCTGCCCCTGTCTGAAATCCGTTTTCATCCCGAGCTGGTGCGTCCCATCGTCAGCTATGAGGGGAAATGGCTTGAGCGGTCCCAGGGTTATCGTGGATCTCAACCGTTGTGCCCGGCGCCTCTCAAGGGGCGCGATGCGATGCTGATCCGCGATACCGCGCTGCGGGCGTGCAAACTCATGGAGTGCCGCGATTACGCCCGCGTGGACATCCGTTTTCACGACGGCGTGCCCTACATCCTCGAAGTCAACGCCAACCCGGATATTTCACCCGACGCGGGACTGGCCCGCTGCGCCGCCGTGGCGGGCATGAGTTATCCGCAATTGGTCCGGCGCATTGTGGAGATGACCGTTCAGCGAAAGGAGGCACGCCGTGCGTAATCTCAAGGCAACCGATGTGCCCGATCTGATCCGGATTCTCGAAACCACCGGCGCCTTCAGCGATGAGGAAGTCGGGGTGGCGGTGGAACTGCTCGGGATTGTGCTCAATGATCACGCTCAGCAGGATTACGAAGTGGCGGTGGCTGAAGTTGAGGGGCGCGTGGTCGGGTATGTGCTGTTCGGTCCGGTGCCGCTGACGCAGGGAACTTTTGACCTTTACTGGATCGCCGTCGACCCGGCGGCGCAGGGGCACGGTGTGGGACGCAACCTGATGAGCTATGTTGAGGAAAAGGTCTGTGATCGCGGCGGGCGGCTGGTCTGTCTGGAAACCAGCTCCCAGGGGAGCTACGAGCGGACTCGGCGTTTCTATGAGCAGGCCGGTTATATGCAGGAGTCGTGCATTCGGGATTTCTACCGGCCGGGCGATGACCGCCTCACCTACGTTAAACGCGTGACTGTTCCAGAGGAGAGCTGAACGCCATGGAAACCTGGCAGAAAATGATGCAGGCAAGTATGACCCGCCCCGCCGAGGTGACCCGGCGCTTCGGCATCGATCCGGCGCCCCTCGATGCGGTCGCAGCCGAATACCCCATGCGCATCAACCCTTACTATCTCTCCCTGATCAGGGAGGTGAACGACCCCATCTGGCGGCAGGCCGTTCCTTCGGAGGAGGAGCTGCGCGACAGCGTCTGCCCGGCGGATCCCCTGGAGGAGGAGAACCAGAGCCCGGTGCCCAACCTGGTGCACCGTTATCCGGACCGGGTGCTGTTCCTGGTCTGTTCGGAGTGCGCCATGTACTGCCGCTTCTGCACCCGCAAGCGCAAGGTTGGCGGCGAGAGCATGGTGGTGAGCCGCGAGACCATCGAGGGCGGCCTTGACTACATCCGCAACCACCCTGAAATCCGCGACGTGATTCTGTCGGGGGGCGACCCGCTGCTGTTGTCCGACGACAGGCTTGACGACATCCTGCGGGCGCTGCGTGCCATCAGCCATGTGGAGATCATCCGCATCGGTTCGCGCGTGCCGGTGGTGCTGCCGCAGCGTATCACCCCGGCGCTGGTGCGGATGCTGCGCAAATATCACCCGCTGTTTCTCAATACGCACTTCAACCACCCTGACGAGATCACCGTTCAGGCGGCCAAAGCCTGCGCCCGGCTGGCCGAGGCGGGGATCCCGCTGGGCAACCAGTCGGTGCTGCTGCGCGGAGTCAACGACGATCCCGCCGTCATGAAGCGCCTCATGCAGAAGTTGCTTGTGGTGCGTGTGCGCCCTTATTACCTCTATCAGGCCGACATGGTGCGCGGCACCGACCATTTTCGCACTTCGGTGGAAGAGGGGCTGGAAATCATGCGCGCCCTGCGTGGCCATTCCTCCGGCCTGGGGGTGCCCGCCTACGTCATCGATGCGCCCGGCGGCGGCGGCAAGATTCCGCTGCTGCCCGATTATCTGCAGAGCCTGGGGGAGGAGGTGGAGTTGAAGAACTATCGCGGCGAGACCTATCGCTACGCCAATCCGGCTGTGCGACCGCCTGAGGAGAAACGGCAGGTCGGCAATGCGCCTCTCAATTGGTGATGGCGTCGCAAAAACTCACCAACTGCTGCGTTGCTGCAATTGCTCTCGCTGCTTCGACGTAC
>OBLN01000509.1_pt1 | contig 14196 bp, 9 predicted proteins | sample 1519301 | NCBI WGS metagenome assembly OBLN01 (sample SAMEA2452533, study PRJEB22499) | sediment metagenome | reverse complement strand
CTGGCATAGGCAATGCTAATGCTTTACCTTTTCGCTACGCTCATTGAAAAGCGAGCATCTGCCTATCGCTAGCGCTCAGGATGACTGGAGCAGGAGCTAGGGTCAATTAGCGATACAAGTATTCCTTTAGAGTCTGAACGGTTGTTAAACAGTGGGAAAAGGAACTCGGACCAAACTCTAGGGTCTTAAGATCCTTCGGGTAAACCTCAGGATGACTCTGGTAGAGTATAGGTAGAAGTGCGTGCGCTGTATGTGCGAGTCAGGGGGGCTTCGTTCTTGAATATATCATTGCCAGATGAGATTAATTATGCTTTAGAAAAAATCCACCAATACGGTTTTGAAGCTTTTATCGTAGGTGGGTGTGTTAGAGATGCTCTTCTTGGAAGAGTTAGTAATGATTATGATATTACGACGAATGCGTTGCCTGAAGATATTATACTAATTTTTAAGGATCATCGTGTTATTGTAACAGGTTTAAAACATGGAACGATTACTATTGTTATTAATCATATTCCTATTGAAATTACTACATATCGAGTTGATGGTAAGTATACAGATCACCGCCATCCAGATGAGGTATCCTTTACGAGTGATTTAATCGAAGATTTAAAACGAAGGGATTTTACAATAAATGCCTTAGCTTATAACCACCAGCGTGGTATAGTAGACTATTTTAATGGTATAAAAGATATACAAAAAAGAATTATCCGTACTGTTGGTTCTCCTAATGAAAGGTTTGAAGAGGATGCACTGCGAATAATGAGAGCTCTTCGATTTTCTGCTGTCCTCAGTTTTACCATCGTGGAAGAAACAAAGATAAGCATTCATGCAAATAAAGACAAGCTTACGTTGATTTCTATAGAGAGAATTACTTCCGAACTATCTAAAATGATCTGTGGACGGTACATAGAAAAGGTTATTCAAGAGTTTGGGGATATTATAGAAGTAATCATACCGCAATTCTCTGTAAAAGGAGAAATTAAGTGTATAGGGGAAATGGAGACCGACTATAATCGAATTGCTAAAATCGTCTCTAATACTCCTCCTATGCTTCATCTGCGTTTAGCCGCATTGTTTTATTTTCTACATAGACCAAGGATAATATTATATGAGAATAGAGTTTGGGATAAATGTAAGTATGGGAACGAAGAAAATGCTTCTTTTATAAAAGAAATTCTTAAAATAATGCGATTTGATAAAGAGACAATAAATCAAGTATATACCTTAACCTGCTACAGGGAATTGAATGTAGGTAATAAAAAGAATGAAATTAAAAAATGGTTGAATACGCTGACACCAAAAGTTTTAACGGATTTACTAGAATTACAGAGGGCGGCTGCTCTTTCAGAGTTCCCAGAGCAAATGGGAAAAATAGATCAAATAGAGAAGATAAAGGGATTAGTAGATGAAATAATTTCAAGTAATAGCAGCTATTCTTTAAAAGATCTATCTGTAAATGGCCGAGACTTAATCGAAATAGGAATCCCTCAAGGTAAGATAATAGGTGAAATTTTACAACAACTTTTAGACGAGGTTATTGAGGAGAGGTTACCAAATGAAAGGGAAAAGCTGTTAAAACGGGCAAAGAGTATTTGTAAAAATAAGTGGTCAGGTAGTCAGGTGGTCAGGTGGTAAGGAAAAACGTGAAACTAGGAGCGGTTTTCACACCGCCCCGATAATCCGTAATGTGGCCGAAAGTTTCTATCATCTAAAGCGCAACGCTTACTTTGCCTATACTTACTACCTGAAAGCAATACCTAATTTGTCTAGTGTTAACGAGAAAAATTAAGTAGTATTGCCCCTGCCAGGCTTGCCTGTAGGGGATAGCTTTGCTGTCCCGCTATTCTATTATGGCTGATTGACTGCAAGCTACGGCTGAGATAGTGGCTTTGCTTGTCAAGGAGCGTAGCGACGAAGGGAAGCAATTAGCACCATCCATGTCAGGCTTGCCCAAGAAGTCAAGTGATAACGAAGACTGATTGGCTGCAAGCTACGGCTAGTACCTTAGACCCTAAGCCGACCCTAGCTCCTACCCTGTCATCCTGAGTGCGAACGAAGGATCTTAGACCCTAGGGTCTGACCCAAAAGGAATACTCAAAACTGATGGCTGGTGGCTGCTTTTTTAGCCTTTTTTAACCACCCTTTTTACAAGCCGAAGAATATTCGCATTACTTTAACTCACCAGAGGTGAGTTATGCTTCTGCTGACCACCTTACCACCTTGTAACCTTACCACCTTATCAAAGCTTCAACTTTCCTAAAGCATCTGCTAAGGCAGTATTTACTTCCGGTTGATTCTGATTGTTTTTCTTTAAGTATCTTTGCGCTTCTTTTTTGTTTATGCCTTTTTTTTCTGAATTTTTACGTTTAGTAAAAGAGCTTAATTTTTCTCTATAACCGCATGAGCATATAAAGATTTGACCTTCTCCCTGGCCTTGTAGTGTCAACTTCTTTTTGCATTCTGGGCATCTCGCCTTGGTTATTTTACTTATTCGTTTGCGCGTTCCGCATTCCCGATCAATACAGACTAGTACCGTACCAAATTTATCTTTTTGCTCTAGCATATGTTTCCCACATGCCGGGCATCTTTCACCAGTAATATTGTCATGAACAAACTTTCCAGCGTCTTCTTTGATTTCTTTAATAATTTCTTTAGTGTATTCTTTTATTTCTTCGATAAATTTACCTTTTGAGAGTTTTCCATTTTTAATAGAATCCAACTTTAATTCCCAAGCTGCTGTTAAATCTGGAGATTTTAATTCTTCAGGCACAAGTTCTAACAATTGTCTTCCCTTGCTCGTGGTTATAATATCCTTGCCCTTTTTTTCAATATAAAACTTATTAAATATTTTCTCAATAATATCTGCTCGAGTAGCTACTGTACCTAGGCCTCCTGTCTCATTTAATACCTTTGCCATTTTACTATTCTTATGGCTCATGTATTTTGCAGGATTCTCCATAGCAGATAAAAGTGTACCCTCATTAAAAAGGGGTGGTGGAGATGTTTGCCCTTGCTTCTTATCTATTTTTTGAATAGCTATATCTTTACCTTTTTCTAGAAGGGGGAGGACATCCCTATTGCTTTTTTCGCCCATTTCGTCCTTTAAGTAGATCTTCTTCCAACCTAATTGAATGGGATGTTTTCCGGTAGCCATAAAATGTTCATCATCTGCTTCTAGCGTTATGCTAAGCTCTTTATACTTATGTGGTGGGTATAGTACAGTGAGAAAACGCTTGACTACAAGATCAAATATTTTTCTTTCGCTATCTGAAAGTCTAGATAGATTAACCTTTTCCTCTGTTGGGATAATGGCGTGATGATCGCTAACTTTGCTATTATCTACAAAATGGTTATTTGCTCTTATTGGAGTACCTATGGCTTTGATAAAAGGAAGATACTCGTGAACCTTTATTGCAGCTAAACGTTCCCCTAGGGTAGGGACGATATCCGATGTTAAATATCTAGAATCGGTTCTAGGATAGGTCAATACTTTATGGTTCTCATAGAGTCTTTGGGCAATAGAAAGGGTCTCTTTTGCAGAAAAATCAAACAATCTATTGGCGTCACGTTGTAATTCCGTTAAGTCGTAAAGAAGGGGTGAGGATATGGATTTCTCTTTTGTATCCACACTTACTACCTTTGCAATGGTTGCATCTTGCAATTTCTTTAGGAGATTTGTGACCTTTTTCTCGTCAAATATTCTACTCTCCTTTGTCTTTTGGTCTTTTAATAAAAAACGATTACCGACTGCTATTAATTCAACTTCCCAGTAATCTTTTGGCACAAAATCTTTTATTTCCTTCTCACGGGTGGAAATTAAATTGAGAGTTGGTGTCTGCACTCGTCCGCAGGAGAGCTGCGCATTGTATTTACATGTTAGTGCTCTCGTAGCATTAATTCCTACTATCCAGTCCGCCTCAGCCCGGGCTAGGGCTGAGTAGTAAAGATTATTATAAAGGCTACCATCTTTTAATTGGCAAAACCCATCTTTTATTGCCTTATCTGTAACGGAAGAAATCCATAAACGCTTAATAGGCTTTTTGCAATGGGATTTCTCTATAATCCACCTAGCTACTAATTCTCCTTCACGACCAGCATCAGTAGCTATAATAATCTCTGCAACGTCTTGTCGATTTAGTTGCTTTTTTACAGCGTGAAATTGTTTACTAGATTTTTTTATAATATCTAATTTAAGTGGAGAAGGCATCATTGGTAAGTCTTCTATGTTCCAAGATTTGTACTTTTCATCGTATTTTTCAGGTGCTGCTAGTTCTATTAGATGCCCTAGAGCCCATGTAACGATGTACTCATTGCCTTCTATAAATCCCTCATTTTTCTTATTGCATTTCAATACTCTTGCTATATCACGACCTACTGAAGGCTTTTCTGCTAATACTAATTTTTTACTCATAGCATTTCCTTTCCTTATTATTCTATAGTACAGTATAGCATAATAAAGCGTGATTGGATTTCAACTGTTTCCCTTTTTAGCTAATCCTAATTTGATCTTGATATGCAGTAAAACAAATGCAATAAATGGGATGATAACAAAATTTACTAAACTAACGTACTGGAATGCATTGAGCAATCGAAAGAAGATAAAGGAATTTTTAATGGCAAAGTGAGTACCTACAAATACAAGAGCAGAGAGAATATAAATGCTTATTTTAATTTTTTTAATAGGCAGTCCATAGGTTTTAAAAATAAGTAAAATAGCGTAAAAGCTTACACAGTATTTCAAAAGCCAGCCGCCAAGGGTTTGGAGCATAACAAAAAGCTCACCAAAATCAAAAAACTGATAAAAGCTGACCAATTGAGTTTGTAATAATTTAGGATAATTCATGGTAATTGCTCGGTCTATAGTAAAGGTCATAAGAATACCCACTGTAGAAACGATTTCCATTTGTATGACAAAGATTAAAGCGATAACTACAGCAATAGTTAGCCTGTTTTTCTTATCCTCTATATAATTTAAATAAGGAAGTATAATAAAAAAGTGCCCATATAATCCTAATGTTTCTAATATAGTCATAATAAAACCTTTCGTAACACCATTTTCAAAAATGGGAAATAAGTACTCTATATGCTTATCTCCTGAGGTTAGTATACCTAAATTTGTACCTGCAATAGAGATGAGTATGATGCCTATAATAGAAATGGAGATGATCGTCCCTAGTTTTCTCCTGACTACATAGACTGCTGGCAAGACAAAAAATAACCCATAATACCATTTAGGGGTTTCAATACTCATATGATTATGCATAGCATCCGCTTCCACACCAGCGCTTTCCACGAGAATTAAAAATAAAGTCAGCACAAATAGTCCTATAAAAATATTTCCTACCGTTTCACCAAAGGCAATGCGATAAATTTTAACGAAATTTTTTTCCTCAGACAACTTCCAAACCTTCATCAAATAGAAGACGATAACAAAGATAAGTATGGAAGAGACGATCATGGCTATCCAACTATCTCTCATGCCATCAACTAAGTATACTCTAGGATAAGTTTTTAAAGAAATGATACTGACGGACCACATGAGAAACATTAGGTGAAAGGGATTAAATCGATCCAAAAAACCACTCCAATCAAATAGTAAAGCGTTTATAGCTAAGATGATCCTTTCATACATACATCATTAAATCTCTTTAAGCGATTATAACCACTGAATTAGTATTTATACGGACATGAACACGCTTTTGCACATAAAAATACAAATCTATCAAATACTAAGGGGAAGAAAAGCAAATGAGGTGATTAGGTGGATTTAAACTTAGAATTATTACAGAAGACATTAAGTGATAATTCCGATCTTATCTATCGAAAATTTTACTGTCAAGAAGAGTTGATAACCGTTGTAGGCATTGAAAATATGGTGGATGGCACTAAAATCGGTAAGTATATTATCGAGCCCTTGGTTAATTACAATAAGCCTTTTTACGACGTGGAAACGTTATGTAAAGAGGTTATACTTGCCAGTCCAGCAGAAAAAGTAAATTCGAATAATGAAGCCTTTGAACACCTATTTAATGGATGTATTCTTATGTTTTTTTCTTCTTATCCAGAGGTCGTTCATTGTAATGTCACAGGGTTCGTTAAAAGAACACTGTCAACCCCTATTACGGAGGCCACCGTAAAAGGACCTCAAGTAGGTTTTACCGAAGATATTCAGGATAATCTCTCCCTTATTCGTAGGAGAATCAAGACCGTTGATCTTAAAACAAAGCAATTTATATTAGGGGAAAAATCTTTGACGTCTTGTTACATGCTCTATATCGAAGGAAGAGCCCCAGAGGAATTAGTGAGATACGTAGAAAGTAAGGTAGAAGATATCGGTAACAATAAAGAATATATACTATATTCGAATAATATAGAGGAATCCCTTCGTTCAAAGCATACTCCATTTGATACCGTAGGGTATTCGGAAAAACCAGATATATGCTCGCAAAAGCTTACGGAGGGCCGAATTATATTACTATTAGATGGGACCTCTGTAGGAGTGATTGCTCCTTACTTTTTTAATGATGGCTTTCAAACTATAGATGATTACACCATGAATAAGTTTATGGCCAATACTGCTAGAATCTTAAGGTTTATCTCTTTTTGGGTATCTATGCTGGTACCAGGACTCTATATTGCCCTTGTTACTCATCATTTTCGATTGATTCCTACAATTCTTTTATTTAAATTGGCCATGTTTCGGTCTGTAGTACCCATACCGACAATCCTTGAATTCTTAGTGATGATTGGCTTTTTTCAAATTCTTCGAGAAGCAGGAGTGCGATTGCCTCAGCCAATAGGGTCAACGTTGAGTATAGTAGGAGCATTAATATTAGGAGAAGCTGCTGTAGCATCAGGAGTTGCCTCACAGATTACGGTAGTCGTTGTAGGAATTACCTCCATATGTTCTTATCTCGTGCCCAAGCTATACAATGCAATTTTTTATTGGAACTCACTTATAACCATTTTGTCTAGCCTGTTAGGATTAGCAGGTTTTTATGTTGGCTTCGTCCTACTTATTGCCCATATGGCTGATTTAGATAGTCTAGGATACCCATATCTTCATCCATTAGGAACTAGGAGAACCTACAGGTATAAGGATATTACTTTTCGGGGAAGTTTAAATGAGATTGGTAATCCAATGTTTTCCGGTAAGGATGGTGGTCAATCATGAAAAGAAAAATCTTGTTTTTTATTATCCTCTCTCCTCTTATATTTAGTGGTTGCTTTGGATATCTAGATATGAATAAAATAAACTTTATTGCCTCTGCAATTATTGATGAAGACGAATCAGGGAGTGTAACCTTCTATGGAGAGATATTTTCTGGAAGTAGGGGAGAAACTACACAGGGGGCAACCAGCAAGCGCATAATTCTCAGCGGTGAGGGAGCTACAATCAATCAAGCCTTTTATACCATGCAAAGAGCTTCTAATTTTCCTATGTCCTATGATGTACAAAAATCACTGATATTTACAGAGAGAGCAGCTAGTTACGGGCTTACGGATCATTTAGATACGATATTTAGAAATCAAAAGCCTGTGATTAAACAATTTCTTTTTATCCTAGAGGGGGACCCTGAGGAGTTTTATAGTATTGAACTTGAAGATGAGCAATTTATAGGGATATTTCTAGAGGATATGATGGTCATGCAGGGAGACCAGGAAGAAATTTTGCCTATTCGTCTCAATGAATTCTATAATGATCGGATTAAATCTGGGAAGATAAGCCTAATTCCTACTATTGCACTATGTCAGCAACCACGGGGAATGAGGGTGGGTATTACAGGAGCTGCTATACTACAAAACGATAAAATGGTGGCTAAACTAGATCCTAAAGAGGTTATATCCTATAAGTTGATAAGTGATGAAATAGAGCAAGGAAATTTCACTATAGAAAACCCAGAGGATCCAGGTGATATGATTTCCCTTTTAGTTTTAGATAATAAGACAAAGAGGGATATAGTGTATGATGGGGAAAAAGCAACATTTAAAATTCAAATAGAAACAACAACCTCTGTTTTTGGTCTAGAAGGGGAGTTGATGTTAATGGGAAATGAGGAAAAAATTGCTCGTATGACATCTGAGGAAATAGAAGAAAGGTTAAAAGGATTATTTGATAAGTTTCAGGAACTAGGCATTGATCTTTTCCACATTGAGAGTGAATTTAAACGCCATTACCCTCATGTTGATGCACAAAATATCTTAGAAAATGCTGAAATAGAAATAGATATAAAAATTGAAATAGAATCTGGTCAGAATATTACCGACTTCCAACGTTGATTGAACGATTGTCGAGCAATAGTCAAGCGATTGTAAAAACTGCTCGGGTCAAGCCCTTGGTGACGTACAGCAGTGCAAGCCTGGGGTATTCCTTTAGAGTCTAGTCATTAGTCACCAGTCACTAGTATTTTAACGATAGTTGAACGATTGCCAAGCGGTAGTCAAACAATTGTAAAAAGAATTTGGGTCGAAGCCCTTGGGCCTAAGATCCTTCACTAACGTTCAGGATGACGGAGTAGGAGCTTGGGAAGCACGTATAAGAGTTTATTGAACCTAACTACGGCCCTATCAATCTGAAGCATTAGTCGTAGGGGCTTGGTTTTCGAGCACTCACCAAAGGTGAGTTTTGTTTTTGCTTACCACCTGACCACCTTAATGCTGACCACCTCAGCGACTACTGTTCAACTATAGTTCAAAAGGGAGTTTTTCTTGCATAAAAAATACCCCTATAGTATGATTAAGATAATGATTTTTCGCTTGAAGATAAGCTCCTATTTACAACAGTAGGAGTTTCACTCCATAGTTTAATATAGTGAACGAATAGATGGGTAGGTGTTTAAAAATGGGGATATACGAATCGGCAAGCCAAGCTAAAGGGGCGTCTATAGATTTGGCGGCATCAGACGCTCAGTTAAAGGATAGAGCATTAGCAGAAATAGCTGTTGAGCTTAAAGAGCGCATGGGAGAAATTGTGCGAGAAAATGCAAAGGATTTAGAGAGAAGTAAAAAGGAAAATTTATCAGCACCACTACTAAAGAGATTGAAGTTTGATGAAGAAAAGATTAAAGACATAATTACTGGTATAGAAAGTTTGAGAAAGCTACCTGAGCCTGTTGGTAAAACTTTAGCTTCAACTGCATTAGACACAGATTTAGAACTATATAAAGTCAGCTGCCCTATTGGCGTAATAGGCATTATTTTTGAATCTAGACCCGATGCTCTAGTTCAAATCTCCACTCTTTGCCTAAAGAGCGGCAATGCAGCTATACTTAAAGGTGGTAGCGAAGCCCAAAATACTAATCGTATTTTATGGGAAGTTATCAAAACAGCTACAGAGAGAGTTGGGCTTGTAAAGGGATGGATTCAGCTTATTGAAACAAGAGAAGATGTAGGAGCTATGTTAAAGCTTGATGATTTTATCGATTTAATTATACCAAGAGGATCAAATGAATTCGTAAAATGGATAATGGAAAATTCTAATATTTCTGTATTAGGTCATGCAGATGGGATTTGCCATTGCTATGTAGATGAAAGTGCAAAGCTAGATATGGCGGTAAATATCGTTGTAGATTCTAAGACTCAATACGCAGCGGTATGCAATGCTACGGAAACCTTATTAGTTCACGAAAAGATAGCGGAAAGATTTTTGCCAAGATTTAAAGATGCTATAGATGAAAAAAATGTAGAATTAGTCGGTGATGAGCGAGTACGAAAAATCATTGATGTGGGTATAGCTACGGACGAAGATTGGAAAACGGAATACCTGGATTATAAATTATCCATTAGAATGGTAGGTAGTGTATCTGATGCTATTGAACACATCAATACCTATAGTTCAGGTCATACGGAATCTATTATCACAGAAAATAAAGAAAATGTAGAAACGTTTATGAATTTAATTGATTCAGGGAATGTTTTTTGGAATTGCTCTACGAGATTTAGCGATGGATTTCGCTATGGCTTTGGTGCAGAGGTAGGTATTAGCACCAATAAAATTCACGCTAGAGGTCCAGTAGGATTAGAGGGGCTATTAATTTATAAATACAAGTTAATTGGTCATGGCAATACTGTAGCCGATTATGAAAGCCATAAAAGAACGTATAAACATACTCCATTAAATAAGGAATTTATGTTATAAGTAAGGTAGACCGTTAAAAGGGGGACACATCTAGATGTGTCCTCCTTTAAAATTTAAAAGAATATAATTGTAAGAAACTCTTAAGAAGTTATTCCACTATTCGTAAGAGTTTCTTGCTAAAATTGTTTATGTAATTATAGGGTAAATCAGAAAGAGTTCTTATACAAAAAAATTTAAAATTATTTAGAAGTGACCACCGAGTTTACAGTAATACATGGAGGAAAACAATGGAAGACTTAAACGTTCTAGTATGTGATGATGACAAAGCTATAGTAGATGCTATAGAGATATTTTTAACTCAGGAAAATTATAAGGTGATTAAAGTATTTAATGGTATAGAGGCCCTTAAAGCTTTAGAGGAAAACGAAATACATTTAATTATTTTAGATATTATGATGCCGAAGCTTGACGGTCTTTCAGCAATGATACGAATTAGAAAGAGTGAAAACGTACCAATTATTTTACTATCTGCTAAATCAGAGGATATGGATAAAATCCTTGGGCTCAATATGGGGGCAGATGATTATGTGACAAAGCCCTTTAACTCTTTGGAGCTGATGGCTCGAGTAAAATCTCAAATGCGAAGATATACTCGATTAGGAAGCATAGCTCCTAAAATTAGCGTACTGCGCACAGGGGGACTTGAGCTGGACACCGAAGCTAAGGAATTGACTGTCGATGGTGAAACCGTCAAGATAACGGCTACAGAATATGGTATTCTTGAATTTCTAATGGAAAACATGGGTCGAGTTTTCTCCTCCAATCAAATCTACGAAAAGGTTTGGAAGGAATCCTCCTATGGCGTTGAAAATACAGTTTCCGTTCACATCAGAAGGATTCGAGAAAAAATAGAGATCAATCCAAAGGAACCAGAATATTTAAAGGTGGTGTGGGGTATTGGGTACAAAATTGAAAAGGCTTAATCTCTTTGGACTATTTAAGTTCCTTCTTGTGCTCATGGTGATGGGGACTATCTTTATTTTAGTTCCTGTAGGAAGTTATTTAAATGGTATAGGTGAGACTAAATCTTATAGTGAATCGGATAAGTATAAAAGTCGCTATAATGATCTAATACATAATATTACTGAATACTATGTTGAGTTAAAAACGGAAGAAAATATTTTAAATATGGAAGAAACGTTACGAAAAGAGAAGATACTCAACTTCTATGGAATTACGGAAGGAACAGACAGCGCAGAGGAAGAAGTTATTGATGGGGATTTTATCAAAGAAGAAGTGAACTCGGAAATAGAAAATAAACTAAATCGATTTTATAGAATTACTAAAAAACTAGAAAGTAATGTAAACTTTTTATACTATATTGAAAATCCAGAGACAGAGGAAGTGTACACTAATTTACAGAAAAAGTCGCCCATTGAGTATTTGCAGAAACAAGATCATTATGTTTACTACGATCAACATAGAGCGGACAATGATGACGAATTTGCGTATAATCAAGATATTCTTCGTATGCTGTCTGGAACGGAGTATAAAGTGCATACAGCTGTATATAAGTCCCTACACATGGGAGATGAATTTTTTACGGAATGTACTCAGTTTAATAAGCAGTTTAGTATTTATTCGGAGATGAGAGGGGTTTTCATTGTTACTGCCATTGTTTTTATTTTAAGCTTTGGAGTATTAGTGACAATTATAGGAAAGGGCAGCCAAGGGAATCTAATCCCCCAAAAATCTGGACAAGTATATAATGAAATTCAAATAATTGTAGCGCTTATTGTGATATTGATTTCAAGTTACATGGTAGATTTTATGTATACATTAGGTCTAGAATCTATTGTACCTAAAATGTACAGAGAAGAACTGTTAATTGTGTTAATATTAAATGTATTTTTATTATTAGGTTTATCCTTTTTAAAACAGTTAAAAAACAAGAGTTTATTATCTAATACGATAATGGGTAATTTATTTAAAGCTTTCTTTCAGACGAAATTTATATTTGGGATTATCGCGTTTTTAGTAGGATATGTAGTACTTAATGGAATTATTGTGCTTATTATGTTTTCCAGTGGCAATGGGCTTATTGCGCTTATTACCTTTTTAGCGCTTATTATCTTTAATGTAGTAGTGTTTTTATATATACAACGAAATTTCGTATCTTTTGAAAAAATTATGAACGTTACAAGGGAATACTCCCATGGAAATTACGCTAAACAGTATGACGTAAAGGATATATCTATTCCTTTTCAATCATTTTATGAGGACATCTTGCGCATTAAGGATGGATTAAAAGATGCTGTAAACCATGCTGTTAAGGGAGAGCGTCTAAAGACAGAGCTTATTACCAATGTATCTCATGATTTAAAAACACCTCTCACCTCGATAATCAACTATGTAGAGCTTTTAAAAAGGGAAGAGATACAGGGAGAAAAGGCAAAAGAATATGTGGAGGTACTAGAAGAAAAGGCAGAAAGATTAAAGCAATTAATCGAGGATTTATTAGATGCAAGCAAGGCTTCAAGTGGAAATGTATCCGTTGAATTACAGACGTTGAATTTAAATGAATTCGTTCAACAAGCAGTTGGTGAATATGAGGAAAAGTTTCTTAATAAAAATATTGAGGTAAGGACAAATTTCACAGAGGAGGATATATTCATACATGCAGATGGCAAGCATATGTGGAGAATAGCTGAGAACTTAATGACGAACGTGATAAAATACACTATGCCGTATACGAGGGTATATATTGATGTGAGCAGTAATAATGGATATGGGCAAATAACCATTAAAAATGTATCTAATCAACCCTTAGACATCACTCCTGAAGAGTTAACCCAACGCTTTGTTCGAGGGGATGAATCTAGAACTACAGAAGGTTCAGGATTAGGGCTTTCTATAGCTCAAAGTTTAACGAATATTCAGGGTGGTGAGTTTATTATCGCTATAGATGGTGACTTATTTAAAGTTACGGTAGCTATGCCGATAGTATAAAAAAAGTAAAATGTAAAATGTAAAGTTATTGAAGCTTTTGGCGTAGCCAAAAGCTTTTATCTATCGGCCAGTTATGACAATAAATTACCATAGGTGATTAAAGACCTGCAGAGCCCAACATGGATTTTTATCTCCACCTCAAATTTTTCGAATATCTGTTTCATTATATAGAGCCTACTACAAATGGTTAAATGTTTGTTATGGATTTCAAAATTCTATATCTTTATAAAATAACGTATACTATAATAGGTGGTAAATAAATATAAAGGTGTGATAATAATGTGGTCACGTGCCGAACTAAAATCTAGAGCAAAAAGTGTACTGAAGTCTACATACTGGAAATCCTTTTTAGTGAGTATCATTTTAGCCATAGCAGGTGGATCGAGTGGTGGATCATCTTCTATAGGAGGACAGTCGATTTCGGATGGGCTAGATGAATATAGCTATAGTAGTGGTGGTAGCCTAGATGGACTGAACAGTGCAACGAGCTCTTTTTTAAATGGGGAATCCTTTGCTGTTGTTTTAGCAGCCTTAGGAATAATAGCAGTAATCATTCTTGTTGCAGTGATAGCCTTCCGAATTTTTGTTGGATATCCTTTGGAAGTTGGTGGGCGGAAGTATTTTATTCAGGCAGCTAGAGAGGCAGCTGATTTAAATTATTTAGGATATGGATTTACAAAAGGAAGTTATTTAAATGTAGTTAAGACCATGTTCCTTAGAGGGTTATATAATTTCTTCTGGTACCTGTTACTAATCATACCTGGCATTGTAAAATACTATGCTTATAGCATGGTACCTTATATTTTAGCTGAAAACCCTCAAATGGAAACAGATCAAGCGATTCAGATGAGCCAGACCATGACCCGAGGCCATAAATTTAATATATTTGTTCTTGATTTGTCTTTTATTGGATGGTACTTTTTAGGAGCACTAGCATTTGGAATAGGAACCCTATTTGTTATGCCCTATGAAAATGCAACAAAGGCGGAATTATATATAGAGCTAAAAAAAGAGGCTATCGAATCAGGCCTTATTTCTGCACATGATTTAACTTTAATTGAAAATTGATATAAGGTGGTCAGGTGGTCAGGTGGTCAGGTGGTCAGGTG
>OBLN01000508.1_pt1 | contig 14203 bp, 12 predicted proteins | sample 1519301 | NCBI WGS metagenome assembly OBLN01 (sample SAMEA2452533, study PRJEB22499) | sediment metagenome | reverse complement strand
ATCCGGTACTCGAAGTTCTTGGTGTGGGCGTTGCGCTGCCGGTCGATGTCGAACCCGGCGTCCCGGATGACGTCCAGGTCGTTGCTGATGCGCCGACCGAGCTGGGCGGGCTTCTTGTATTCGAACTCGAGGTTGAATTCCCGGCCGACCCTGCGCAGCGCCGCGAGCAGCCGTCCCGCCGATACCGGCTCCATGGTGCTCTCGTTCTCGAACCTCACCTGGTAGCGTTCGATGAACCCCACCACGTGGTTTGCCCGGTCGTCCTCGCCGTAGCGGGCCTTCTCGTCCAGCTCCACCGCGTTCCGGTAGGCATGGAAGAGCGACGCCAGCGCCGTTGCGATGGGGTTCGACTCCCGCGCCATCTCCTGGCTGGTGTCGTTGATGGAATGGATCTGCTCGATGAACAGCGGGCTCAGATCCTCGAGTCCGGTGGTCACCTCGTGTTCCTCGGACCCGGCCAGCATCATCAGGTACATCAGGCTCAGATAATCGTTGCACCGGCGCTTGCCATGGGTCGGCATGGTTCGGTGCAGCAGGCGCATGACCTGTTTCTGGGCTCCGTCCCGGATCATCGCCAGCACATGGCTGGTCCGCTTCATGATGGCCGAGATGATCAGATCCCGGTTTTGCTGGATGGCCGAGATGACCTCCGATTCCAGAAAGCAGTCGCTGGCCTGGTTGGCGAGGTCGAAGTTGATGACGAAGGACCTCGACAGGATCTCCGAAAGCTCTCCGCACAGCGGCTCGATGCCGGTGGTGTTCAGCAGGCACTTGGTCCGCTCGGTGATGGTCTCGCTGTCGGTGCCGCTCTTGCGTTTCTCCTTGGCGATGCCGGTGATGCTGGTCAGCATGAAGGTGGTCAGATCCTCGGTCATCTGCTTGACCTCGATGTTGTCGAGGACGATGAGCGGGTTCTGCGAGCCGTCTGTGTAGTTCGCCGCGTCGGTGGCCTTCTTGTGCTGGGGCTCGCCGTAAAGCAGCGTCGACGTGATCTTGCTGGCAGTGGTCTTGCCCGATCCGGCCGAGCCCTCGAAGCGGGTCATGGGCCGCGTCCCGGCGAAGTCGATCAGCAGGAAACAGGAGAGCCAGGAAAGGATGAGAAAGCGATCCCCCTGCGGGCAGGTCATGTTGCCCACCAGCAGATCGACCAGGAGCCGGTCCGCCTCTTCGAGATCGGCGTCGGGCAGGAATTTCAGCGGCTTCATCTTGCGCGAGCCGTCCAGGATGATGCCGTCCTCGTTGCCGCCGTTCTTCATGATCTGAATCTCGTCCGGGGTGATCTTGGCGATCTCGTGCTCCGGATTGTTCAGGTTGAAATAGACGGTGTAGGAGGCCACATCGGTGTGCAGCCAGGAAAAATGGTCGCGCACCTGGCCACGGATCATGGCCAGACTGGGCAGTACCTCGAAAAATGTCCGTCCGCCGCCCGTGGTCGGCACCATGCCCGTGTGTTTGTAGAGCATGGCCGCGTAATGGCGCTTGCGGCCCCGGTCTGGCGAATCCATCCAGTAGATGGCGTTGTCGAAATACATGAACGGCTCACCCTGCAGGGTATGAAAGAACTGGGCACCGTTGGCGGTGAACCAGTCGTAGGCGGCCTCGGCGGCCAGGGTGTAGTCGGGAGCGCCGTTCTCCAGTTCCGTGTCGATCAGCACCTCGTCGACCCGGGCGCGGCACGATCCGGGCATCGCGCCGGACATCCGCTTGGCCTTCTTCTTTTCGTTACGGAACTCGACCTTGCGGTCCTTCTGGATGGCGCGGATCTGCTCTTTGAGGGTGGCCATCGATACGCCACCGCCGATGCGCTCCTGCACCAGCTTCAGCAGGCGGGCCTGTTCCAGCGGCGACTGCTCGGAGATCTCCCCCAGGATCGGTTCGAGCAGGCGGTTGCGTTCCTCCTCTTCAGCGCCCTCGGGCAGCGAGCGCACGCCGAACTCGATGGGCGTGCTGGCTTCGGCGAGCAGACGTTCGAAATCCTCCCGGGTATGCCCGGCGGCAATGTAATCGTTGACGTCGATCTTGGCGGTGGCGAGAAGCGCCTCGGCCGCCTGGATTTCCTCGGCTGGACGTCCCGCCAGCAGCTTGGCCAGCTCCTTCGGCCCCACGCTCGCCGTCAGGCCGAAGCGTTCGGTCAGCTCCTGCCGGGCCGAGATCTGTGTCTCCGACAAGGGCAGCGTCACCAGGCGGGTGTCGATCTTGTGTTCGGCCAGGGTGCGGGCGGTTTGCAGCGCCCCCTTGAGACCGGCCTGGGAGAGTTCGTTGTCCTGGCAGATGTAGACGGTTTCGACGCCGCGCAGCTTGGGGATCAGGCGCTCCCAATCGGCGGCCCGGATGCGGACGGTGACCGGCGATACGGTGGGCAGGCCCAGTTGCATCAGCGCCAGGCAATCGGTCACCCCCTCGGTGATGATCACCTTGCCGGGCCTGGCCAGCAGGCAGTCCTCGTTGAACAGCAGCGCGTTGTTGATGAAATCGGCGACGTAAGGCCGCTGGTGCTCGTCGTGAACCGGCAGCTTCTTGTATTTCCCTTGCTCCCAGCCCACGTCCGGGGTCCACGGCGTCTTGCGGCCGATCATGAACACCACCCGGCCACGGCTCCAGTAGGGAAAGACGATGCGGCGCTCGAAAAATGGCGTCAGGCCGTCCTGGCTGGTGGGACGGAAAGCGCCGGTGGCGGCGAGCTCCCGCTTGGAGAAACCGTCCTCACCCCCGGTCAGTTGGGCGACCGCGCCGGACGCGTTGTCCGCGTAGCCGATCAGGAGATCGTCGATGGTCTCCTCGCTCAGGGCGTATTTGGATTTCAGCCAGTCGAGGACCTCCGGCGACTCTTTGAGTCTGGCGTGGTAAAGCCTGGCCAGCGAGGTCAGCGCGTCCTTGACCCGCAGTTCGAAGGCGCGGTCGGCCTCCGTCTGGGCCAGACGCTCCTGGCTGAGGCCATAGCGCGACAGCGGCGGCAAGCCCGCCTTCTTGGCGAGATAGTCCCGGGCCTGGCGGTGGCTGTCCGGCATCGGACCGGATTGCCCGGCGGTGACCGAGCCCGTCTGAATGAACTCCACGAGCTGCAGCACGTCACCGCCGACTCCGCAGCCGAAGCAGTACCAGCCCTGCTTGTCGAGCATCACGTGCAGCGACAGGCGCGACTGGCTCTGATGGTTGGGGCAGTCGCACATCAAGCGCTGGCCGGTCTCCTGGGTGATCCGTCCCGGCAGGAGTTCCCGGGCCACGTCACCGATGTCCATCTCGGTGACGAGCCGGTAATACTCCCTGACGTTATCCGTTCCGCCCATACTCATTCGGCCTCCGCGACACGGGCGAAATCGGCCTCCGCGTGCTGGGCGGCGTCCAGAAACAGGGGCAGAAAGGTCCGGCGGTCATCCACCTGGCATCGCTTGGCGCAATTCTGGATGCCCCAGTGATCACCCAGGACAATGGCGGTGCGCCGGGCGCGGGTCACCCCGGTGTAGAGCAGATTGCGGTGGTGCATGAAGGAATGCGCCTTGTGGACCACCACCACGGCGCAGGGGAACTCGGAACCCTGGGTTTTGTGGATGGTGAGCGCATAGGCGAGCTGCAGATCCTGCAGGTCGGGCGACCCTTTCTCCAGTTCCACCGGCATGCCGTCGAAGTCGATGACCAGGGTGCCGTTCGCGAGGACATCGACCACATAGCCGATGGCACCGTTCATCACATTCAGGTCGTAATTGTTCCGGGTCTGGATGACCTTGTCGTGCTTGAGAAACGGGGCGCGGCGGCCCATGGCGACCGGCGGCACCTCGGTGTTCCAGAGCTTGCGCTGGATGAGCCGCTGCAGTTCCTCGTTCAGTTCCTTGGTGCCGAGCGGCCCCTTGTGGGTCGGCGTCAGCACCTGCACGTCCTTGATGATGTCGAAACCCAGGGCGTCGAGCCGCTCCTGAAACAGCTCCAGCAGGAACGAGCGTGCCGCCATCGGGTCGGTGAACTGATCCACCAGATACCAATCCCGGCATCCGCCCACCGACGCCTCGCTGGTCTTGCGCACCTCGCCCTTGAGAACGGCGGTGCAGTTCTCCTTGAGGACGCCAGCCTGGCGCACGACCTTGTCGAGGATGACCGTGGGGATGGCGCGTGTCTGGATCAGATCGCGCAGGATGTTCCCTGGTCCCACCGGCGGAAGCTGGTTGTGGTCCCCGACCAGCAGCACCGTGGTCCGCGACAAATCGACCGCCTCGAACAGGTGCCAGGCCAGCGGCACGTCGACCATCGAAAACTCGTCGACCACCAGGACGTCGGCATCGATGGGGTTCTCCTTGCTGCGCGAGAAACCCTTGCCGTCATAGCCGAGCAGGCGGTGGATGGTGGTGCCGCTACGGCCGCTGACTTCCTCCAGGCGTTTGGCGGCCTTGCCGGTCGGCGCGGCGAGCACGACCTCCAGATCGCTCTCCTCGCAGATGGTGTTGATGACCGAAATGGTGTAGCTCTTGCCCGAACCGGCTCCACCCGAAATCAGGCTGATGCTGTGCTGGAGGGCCGAGCGGACCGCGTCGAGCTGCTTCTCGTTCAGCGTCGCCGCGCAGCGCCGAATCAGGGCATCGAGTTTCTTGACGGACTGGAAATGCGGGTTGGGTGTTTCGGCCTGGCCGAACAGCGCGGCCAGCTCCCGCTCCATGCGGACGATCTCCGGCAGAGCGACCACGAAACGTCCGCCGTGGGAATCGCAGGAAAGCGCCTGTTCTTCGATGAGCGCGTCGAGGGCGCTCTCGATACGGACCCGGCTGTCCAGGGCATCCATGACCAGCAGCAGATTGGCCTGGTCCACCAGATCCTCGTATTCGATCCAGCAGTGACCATTGTCCAGGGCTTCACGGACGCAGAAATTCAACCCGGCCCGGATACGTGGGGTGTGGTCCTTGGGGGTGCCCAGCTTGCGGGCGATCTTGTCGACCTTCTTGAAGCCGAATCCCCGGATCTCCCGAATGAGGATGTACGGGTCTTCCTTCAGAATATCGAGGCAGTTGCCGCCGAGTCTTTCGACCAGGGTGGTGACCTGATGATGGGTCAGGCCGAATGCCGACAGCCAGGCCATGACGGTGTTGACGCTGCGGTTCTTCAACCATTCGTCACGCAGCCGCTTGGCCGCATCCAGGGGCAGCCGAGCTTTGAGCGCGATGCGCTCGGGGTCATTCAGAAGGGTTTCTTCAAAGGCGTCGCCGAAACTCTCGACGATCAATCTGGCCTTGGCCGGACCAATGCCCTTGATCTCCGGATGGTTGGCCAGATAGTGGATCAGCCCCTCCGGATCGAGTTCGAGGTCGTGCTCCATCCCGTCGACCTTGAACTGACGGCCGTATTTGGGATGGGTGGCCCACGACCCGAGCAGGACCACAGGCTGATTTTCCCGGGCGAACAAATTGCCCGCGAACTGGACTTCCTCACCGGTCGGGGTGAGCAGTCGGCCTGCGGAGAACTTGGGTCCGGCATAGTAAACGCGCTCTATTCTTCCCCGGAGTCGCGCCGGGTTACTCTCATTTCTTTTTGGCATCTCGCGATCCTCCGGTGAAAACGTGTCAGGTACTCCTCGACAAAACGGCAGGCGGCCTGCCGGTCCGAGCAGAAGTAGACGGGGACACCGAAGTCGACGACGATGGAGGCGACCGTTCCGATCAGCGCATGCGGGTGGGCATCGCTGCGGTAGCGGCCATCGACCAGATCGCGAAAGTTGCACTCGACAACCACGCAGGCGGATTCGTAGGCGGAGAGCTTTTCTAGCTCGCGGTGAAACCGCTTTCGCCCCCGGATGACGGTGGAGACGAAATCCGTCAGGGATTTGCGCTCCACCGCCACCCGTTCCTCGAGGCCGACCAGTGAGTAATCACCGGCGGGCAGCGCCTTGCGAACCGCCGAAACCTTGTCGCTATCGAAGCTGTAGGGCTCCTGTTCGCGGGTGTCGACGACAACGGTGATCCGGTCCATCATCAGAACGGGATCATGTCGTCCATCGCCGCGCCGGGAGCCCCGGCATCGTCGGCCATGACAATGCGACGGTTGAAGTAGATGTTCTCGTTTTCACCGCGAGTGCGCTTGGTCACCTCCAGCTTGATGTTGAGAAGCTGCTCGAGGTGGCCCGGCAGGTCGGAGAGCTTCTGAAGCTGCAGCCCGCAGGTGTAGAGGTCCTGCTTGAGCCACTTGATGTTCTCGTTGCTGGCCATGACGTTGTTGCGCCAGAGCAGACGGCCCTTGTGGGTCGGCGCGAGAATGCGCAGGGTCCACTTGAGCATGGGATTGCCCGAGGTCTGGGCGCGGGTCAGTTCGACCCGGTCGACGTTGACCTGGTACTTGCCGTCGGGGACGGCCTCGAACTCGCGTTCCTCGACTTCGGCGGTTTCGAAGGCGTCGTCGAACTGCGCCAGGTCGAGGTTGCTGTTGGATTGGTTTTCGTAGTGTTCCATGGTCGGATCTCCTTACTGTTGGGGTTTCGCCGCCGCACTCGCGGTCGGCTCCGGCTTCGGCCGGGCGGCACTCGCCGCAGCTCCGGCTGCCGTGTTGTTGAACGCTTTCATGAAGCTCGAAAAATCGAGGGGGATGACTTCGGGGAGTCGGCCGGTGCGGTCACCGGCGTCGTAGTTGGGACTGGGCTTGGTGCGCATCACGCGCTGCCAGACCGGCTTGCCGTCCTCGCCGGTTTTCATGTCCAGGTCGCAGAACAGGATCAGGTCCACCAGACCGGTGACCAGCTTCCGCGCCTTTTCCGGCAGCGTCGGCACGATGCGGGTGTGTTTGCCGGTCCGGGTCTCGATGTCCCGCTCCTGGGAGTGGGAAATCAGGATCAGCCCGTAGGGCAGGAAGGCGAGCTTGTTGATGACGCGCTGGAACTCGTTGTTGATCAGCGCGTAGCCCTTGCCGTAGCCCAGGTCGGATTCGTGCTCGATCTTGAATTTCTTGCAGACGTAGTCCGAGCACATCTTGTAGGCGTTATCCACCGTGTCGACGACGATGGTCTTGAACTCGTGCTTGCCCTCGGCGATTTCGGCGCAGGCCTGCAGAAGGTCGTCCCAGCAGGTGATCGGGGTCTGAAACACCTCCAGGGCGTTCAGGCCCGGCTCGGTCGCCAGGAACAGTGCGTCATCGGCCTTGGAGCACCAGGTGCTCTTGCCGATCTTGCTCGGGCCGTACACCAGGGCGGTGAGGTCCGAGAGCGTGTGTTTGGGTTTGCTTTTGGTCTTGGGAAGCATGGCTTCGTCTCCTTATGGTTGGGATTTCAAAACACCGGAGCGGCGTCTTCACCGGCTCCGTCCCGCAGCTCTTCGTGCGGGGCGATCCGTTGGAAATGGTTTTCGATGACGTTGGGGTTGCCGCCCGAGCGGCAGAGCTGGAAGTAGGCGCAGGGCCTTCCGTACTGGAAGCAGTAGCTGGTGTTGCGGTAGAAGGTGTTGCGCCGACGGGCGTCGAGCATGGCCTTGGAGAGTTCCCACAGCTCCGCCCGCAGTTCCTCGAACTGGTCGCGGGAGATGTAGAGCACCTCGCGGTGGAACATGCCCGGCTCGAGGTACTTCTCCTGGAGCCGCTGCTGGAAGGTGTCGTCGTCCTCCGGCAGCTTGCGCTTGGCGCTGCTCTTGCCGGTTTTCGACTTGGCGATCAGCTCCGCCCGGCGGGCCTCGAATTCGGCTTCGGTCTCACCCTTGCCCTGGCGCAGCTTGGCCTTGACCAGGACGTTGTAGATGATGCCGCTGACCGTGATGCCGAGGGTCTGCTCCAGGTACCAGGCGTAGAGGATGATCTGGAAATCGGTCCACAGCCGCTCCAGGTAGCTGGCGTCGATCTGCGAGGCGGTTTTGTGTTCCAGCAGGAAATACTGGCCATCCTGACGGACGATGCCGTCCACCTTCCCGGCGAGAATGAAACTGCGCGAGGTCGCCCCGGTCGCCGGGTTGACGATGGGACCTTCGAAGGTTTTCTCGAGCGCGACGACCTCGAACTCTTCGGCCGGGTAGTGTTCCGCATAGGCGCTCATCATGGCCCTGGCGAGATGCCAGTCGGCCTGTTGATGATCGTCCTGCGCCCGGTTCGGATAGGTCCGGTCGATGTGGTCGAGGACCTTGGCCAGATCCCGCTCGCCGTGCCAGCACTCCAGGCAGTCGTGAATGACCGAGCCGAAGGCCAGATTGGGGTCGCGCTCGAGCGGCACCAGCTCGTCGATGTAGCGCCACTTGCAGGCCATGCGGCAGTTGCGGAACAGCCGCCACATGGAATAGGTGGTGGTCATCAGCTCGCTCATACCGCCACCCCCGCTTCGGCGGCGGGCGCTGCGCGATGCTTGGAGGCACAGGCGCAACCCGACGGCTGGGATCGTTCGATCAGGACCGAGCGTTCGCCGTATTCCTTGGTGGCGAAGCCGGTGAAGATGCGGGCGAGGTCGCTGCCGACATCGGTGGAGGCGTCGATCACGCAGGTACGGCGGGCCTTGTCCAGATTGAACCGGCTCTCCATCCGCACACGGGAACGGCCATGCAGGCTTTCGACGGCCAGCATCGCCAGCATGAAAGTGTCTTCCAGTTCCTGGGCCGGGACCGACTCGTCAAAACGGTACTTGTAGGTGTCGTGAGTCATGGTTGAACTCCTCTTTTGTTCAGGTTCTGATTTCCGAGGCCCCGGATAGCCGCACCATGCGGCACGGTGCTTACTTACCGGAGCCGGGGCTGATGCGTCGGAGATCACAGGTAGTCGGTCAGGCCAGCCTCGCTGAAAGCCTCCCGCAGCTTGCTCAGCCGGTCGTAGAGGGTGGTTCTGGGAATGCCCATCTCCCGGGCGATTTCGGCCATGGTGCTGTCGTGCAGGCGCACGCACAGATCCCGGAGTTCTACCGGCAGCGAGGCGATTGCCTGGCCGAGATCCATGCGGATCTCATGGGCGAGGCGCTCTCTTGTTTCGCGGGTGCCGCTCCCCAGAGAGCCTTCGCTATCCAGGAAGTCGATCCGCTCGGTGGTGTCGCCTTCGCCGTTGTCGAGGGGTTCGTTGAGTGAGGTTTGGCAGAGCCGCCAGTCCCGGCATTGGGCGAACCGGGCCTCCAGAATGGTGGAGATGTGACGTTCGACGATCCGGGCCATGAAGGTGGTCTTCTTGGCCTTGGCGGGATTGAAATGCCGCATCCGCTGCAGCAGATCGATCATCAGTTCCTGTTCGAGGTCGGGTCTGTCGTCCTCGGTGAATCCGGCCTTGCCTACGAGTTGACGTGCTTTGTGCCGAATGAGGTCGGCGGCATACTTGTCGATGCCGTCGTAAGAATTCTGAGAAACCATCGGGGCCTCCTCGGAGCGAGGAGGAGGTCCGCGTGGGTGTCGGCACGGGCCAGATCACAGGACAAAGCTGTCGCGTGGGCGAAGGGGTCGCAGGTACGCCGCCAATTGCCGTATTCGGCTCGGCGACACCCACAACAGCCTCCGCCATGCGTCCAGCTTGTTGTCCAGTGTCTAAGGGTTCAGGTCGTTACGTGTTCAGGCTGCCCGTTCCTCGATGCGCATCAGGAACGGGAGACCGTGCTTGATCTCGAGCAGGCAGACTTTTCCGCTGCCCATCTGCGCGAGGTGCTCCAGCAGCGCCACGACCTCTTGCTTGAGGATGAAGTCATCCTGGTCGCGCTCGGGCCGGGGACCGCTCTGTCCGCCCAGCTTGATCTCGCGCTCGATGACCGTGTCAGGGGTGAGTTCCGGCTCGCCGTCGCGGACCGGAATGTTGGTGATGCGGCCGAAGTTGATGTCCTGCATCAACTCGATGAGTCGCCGCTTCGGTGGGGTGAGGTGTGCTTTGCTTGTCTGGTTCATGCCGAACCTCCTTCATTTCTGGACCGACCGGGAGACAGGTCCGGCATGAATTTCCCGGGTGGCGGTCGTGAACTCTTTGTGTTCACCAGACCTGTCACCCTGCTTTGGCGAATTTTCGTTGCGACCCCGAAAAACGCCCTGGCTCAAGGAGGAGGAAAGCCCGTAAGGCTCTGATTGGTGGTGGGTTTACAGAGGAAAACTTTTTTAACTTTTTTTGCCCGGCCCCAGTGAAATTTCACCGGGCGGGCCTCCAAGACGCAAAAAGCCCCGATCCAGAATCCTGAATCGGGGCTATAGATTTGTCGGGCGCTATAAAGGGTGGTCAGTAAACCTCGGCACCTTCCGGGAGGATGCGAAACTTGCAGCGGTAGGTCTTTGTATCCTTGACCCATTCGATGGGATCGTCATCGAGCCGGAAGAATTCACGCAGGTGCTTCGACAACTCTTGCTTTTGTTTCTTCAGTTTGTCCGAGGCGTATCGGCTGTGCCAGTCGATCTCGCCACGGGAGTTGGCAAACCCCTCAAGCAATTTCCATTGCTCGGTAGGATTGCCATTCTTCCTGCTCGCCATTCCCATTTGCGTATAGGTGTATCGACCGCTCTGGTCGCCCGCCCATATTGTGACGGTATGACCATCACGGAACTGAATCTTGATTTGTAGCCATGTGGTGCCCGGCGGTGTCGGGAAAAACACCGTGCCGCCCGAATCCGGCTCAGGCACCTGGCCGATAAGGGGCGCGAATATCTCAGTCTTGTCCCGACGGGTCAGGAATCGTGGAGCATCACCCAGGTACAGATCTTCGTTCAGCGCAATGAAAAGGCTGTCTTTCTGCGCCAGCAGTGTTTCAACTGCAGGACTCAGATGAAGGCGCGTGGGCGCGATTAAGACAAAAGGCTTGATGGTTGAAAGGCATAATGATCGCACGACCTCGATCAGCGCATCCTTGCTGTCCTGCATCGTCAGTACAACCGGGAAGTCCATCCCCGCCGTGGGTATGAAATCGCCCAGTCTCCATGTGTGGGGCAGGCCATCGAGTTTCGAGTCTCGGTGTTCTATTCCCAAGGCCTCGCAGATAGCGCCATTGACGGTTGACTGCTTGAGCCGGTAGATCAGCGTCTGCCTTGGAGAGATCTGAATGGCCGCGCTTTCTTTTTCATTGCAGACGGCTCGGATGTTGGTCTTCGCATGCGTAACCACACTCCGTGGGCATCCGAGGCCACATTCCGTTGGACAATCCACGGCGGTCGCGTGATTCTTGGTCAGTTGAAGGAAGTGATCCCGAAACAACGGGTATCGGTCCCAACCGGAGAGCGCCTTATCCCAATCGAACAGCGCCGCCGACTTTCCAGGCAATGTCTCCAGGTATGCCCAGAAGGGGTCACTCATCCGAGGCCCCTCCGGCTCCGACAATAAAGCCCCTGAGTCCGAGCCAGCGCTCGATAACCTCGGCATCACCATCCCGCTTGAATTGCGCTCGGTTACCTGAACTCAAGGTGACCGACCTGGGCGTCTTCGAACCGTCGAATTTAATCTGGAAGCTTGCCTTCACGATCTTTCCACCTGCGGGAAGGGATTTTTCGCGATCACGAAGGGAGGCAAACAGATCCTCGGACCGACGAATCTCAACGTCCTTATGAGCGCCGCCCCAAAAGACCTGAACTTCCTTGAGCCTGACATACTCGATGCCATCGACGTCGTCACATAGGAGCGCGTCCTCACCAATTTGCCGCAAAGGTTCCAGGTCAAATCGGCTGCGTTCGTTGAAGAACTCTTCGTCTCCGAACAGGTGAAATCCAAATTTCTTGCGGTAGAGCTCCTTCTCACCCTTGGTTTCGGCGTTCATGCGGATCTCCCCAATGACGGGGTTGTAGGCAAGCACGTCGAATTTTTCAGGGCGGAAGTACTGACTGGTGGACTCACCGGCCTCAATGACCGCCTCACGAGCATAGGGCTTCCCGTGGCGCACGAGGAACCATGTGTGGCCTTCTTTCGGATAAACGAACACCTTGGAATACTTGCCCCGACGCTTCTTAGAAAACCATTCGTCAAGATCGGCTTCAAGGGCCGCGAGGGTTTCCTCCGATGGCAGCACGAAATCTGGCAGCGGGTTTTTCTTGGTCTTGAAATACTCGAAGGACCTGACGTTCATGAAGAACTGTTCGGCGTGTACCTTCTCGATGATTTCCCGGTCAGCCATCCAGACCTGGATCGCCAAGTCTGCCGGTGCGGCGTTCTCCCCGATTTCCACGTCGATGTCCGTTCCAGCGATCTCATCCTGAATGGAGTCGAATCCTTCAGGAGTCGAAACTTCATTTACATAGAACAACGCCTCTGCAAGGTCGTCTGGAGTTGAGCCGTCCGGGGTCAGCAAAATGTGACTGAGCGCGTTGTAGTCCAGGCCATCTTCCTGCTGGACTGGTGGCAACTCTACGCCGCGAGCTGAAAAATAGGCGGCATGAGGCTCCAGAAAGGCAATGAGATGCTTCCTGTCGATTCGCCGGAGCATTTCCGGCTTCGAAAAGCGGCGTAGGTTGAAAGTTGCCATCAAATACTCCTGTCGTTTTATCGTTACTCCTTGTTGTCTTTATCCTTTTTTACATCAATATCCGTCGGTGAACAACAACAGCAATTCGCCGCAGTTTTTTTTGGAGGCGAAATTTTATCTTCATTTGAATCGACTTCTTCAAGCTCCAGAGAGCAACAAGAGGATTTTTGTCCGAAGATTTTTTTGAAAAAGCTGGTCTTTTTTTCGTCTTGCATGGTTTTCTCCTTAAAAATTAGAGGATTGTGTTGAATACGTATCCGCCCACAACTGCTGTTGTCCAGATGACAATGACGATTGCGCCAACCAAACGTTTTCTAAAAATACTTGCCAGCATAGCCATTTCGGGTATCGCCATGCCTGCGCCGCCGATAATTAGAGCGATAACCGCTCCCATGCTCATGCCTTTTTGCGACAAGGCCAACCCAATCGGGATGGCTGTTTCGGCCCTGATGTAAAGCGGGACGCCAATACTGGCCGCGATAGGAATAGCAAATGGGTTGTCTGGACCGGCTATGTTTGTCACGAAGTCTTGAGGAATGTATCCGTAAATCCCAGCACCGATTGCGACACCGACAAGAAGATAAATGAGGACCGCTCTAAAATCGCCCCAGGCGGAGATAAATGACGCTTTTAACTTAGCCGAAAAGTTTAAGGGGTTTTCGGATTCACCGGGTGCGCCACAACAACTCGGTTTGACCCTGACCTTTTTAACGTAGTTCGCCCCACCGATTTTTTCGAGAATAACGCCGAATAGCATCGACCCCCCAAAAGTGACTCCGAAATAGAGTAAGCACGCTTTTATCCCCATCAGTGCCCAGACCATACTGATAATGATGGGGTTGAGCAGAGGTGAAGCGATGACAAATGACATAACCGGCCCAAATGGTGCCCCGGCATTCAGCATGCCAAGCGTCATTGGTATAGTTGAGCATGCGCAAAAGGGGGTGAGCGATCCAACCACGGCACCCAAAAAGTTGCCCCATATCCCCCGACGCGAGAGCCACTGTCTGAGTTTTTCTTGCGGTATATACGTTAATACCAAAGCAACAATCGTGCTGATGCCCAAAAAAAGCACCGTCAATTCTGCGGTGATGATCAAAAAATATTGAATGGTACTGATCAGGTTGTTCATTCCAAAATTCTCCATTATGGTTGACATCGTCAACTTTAAGCGCAAAAAAATCAGCCCTTCAGGGCAGTTGCCATTGCCTTGAGCATATTAACGGTGTCTGCCACTGAGTGCTCCGGCATCTTTGCGGCAATGGTATGAAATTGCTCCATGTAACGTGTATTCGCGGACGACAGGACACGTTCTCCGGACTTTGTTATTTCCACGCAGCAGATCCTTGCATCTTCATGGGATTTAATCTTCTGGACATATCCTTTCTTTTCAAGCCGGTTAACAATTCTGGTTGCACCGCTTTTTGTAAAGCCAAGCGAATAACCGACATCTTGTACGGCGCATTGAGATGTGGTGGAGATTTTGTCCAGTGCTATGAATTCCGGCATGGTAAGGTTTTCGCAGCATTCGCCATTCAAACCCTTGGGGCCAAAATGCCAAGCAATCTCGATTAATGCTCTGCTTATATCCGAAATCGTGCTTTGCGTCATGTAACCTCCATTTGAGTGAATCGCCTTAAGGCCCTTGTCGAACCTTTATGCAATGTCGAACGGTAATATAGCTCTATTGGTTGACGATGTCAACCACTTTTGAGAAATAATCTCACACCTGATTTCCGACACTTCCATGAGCCCCTCGGTAGGTAATGCCTGAAGAAAGCCGGTTTGAAGCCGGACGAACAGTTAGAAACCAGATAACCGACCAGAGGCGGAGCTGAGGCGGTTGTGGGTGCCATCGAACGC
>OBLN01000507.1_pt1 | contig 14223 bp, 10 predicted proteins | sample 1519301 | NCBI WGS metagenome assembly OBLN01 (sample SAMEA2452533, study PRJEB22499) | sediment metagenome | reverse complement strand
ATGAGTGGCATCACCAGCGTAACCCTGAAACCGTCTCGGTGAGATCATGCGAGACCCTATGCGTTACACCCTTGGAACCGCAGCAAAGGCCACTGGAAAGAGCAAGACGACCATCCAGAGGGCTATTGCCAAAGGCCAGATTTCAGCCGAAAAAAGACCATGAACCATCTCGAACTGCCCGAAAGGCAGGCGTCCCCGCAGGAGAACTGACCTATGTTGAAAATTGTCGCCAGTGGCATCGTCTTTCTGACGATGACCACCGCGCTTGTTGCTCAAGAAGCGGCCACGGAAGCCCCGGGCCCGATTGAGCCGGAAACCCTGACGGTCGAAAAAACTATCAAGCCCGGCGCCAATATCTTCGTTCTGGATCAAAGCTGGTCGGGATCCAGTAAGATCAATGTACTGGCGGCACACGACCTCTCGATGAAGGGCAACATCGGCGCGGGTCTCGTCGCCGAGATGGCACTCTCGGCTGATGGCAAGACTCTTTATACGGCTTCGGCTTACGCCCGGCGTATCACAAAGGGCGAAACCGAGGCAGTGCTAGCCGAGTATGACGTGGAAACGCTGACCGAAAAGCGAGAGATCATCATCTCGAACCGCTTCGCGCAGGTCGCTTCGCAACCCTCGTTGCTGACCCTTGTCGATGATGAAAAGTATATTCTGGTTCAGAACGCCACCCCGGCCACCTCGGTCTCGGTCGTTGATCTGACCAAGGGAGAGCAGATCGCCGAAATTCCGACCCCCGGCTGCTGGGGTATCCTGCCCGCAAAATCCGGCTCCAGCTTCATGAGCCTTTGTGGCGATGGCTCGATGAAAGCTTACAGCTTCACCGCCGATGGCACTTATAGTGAACCGGTGACGGGAGCCGCGATCTTCGACCCGGATCAGGATGCGCTGTTCACCAATCCTGCCCGCACCACGGACGGCTTTCTGTTCATCTCTTATAACGGCAACATCCACAATGTCGCGTTGAAGGACGGTGTGCCGACGCTTATTGACAAATTCTCGATCACCGAAGGCACCGAGGGCTGGGCACCCGGCGGCACGTCCACCGTCATCGGCTACAGCGAACCTGCGAATGTGGCTTTTGTGCTGATGCATTCAGATGCTGAGGACGGCAGTCATAAAAACCCCGCCGAGGAAATCTGGGCCGTCGATATGGCGACGAAACAGGTGCTTTACCGTTCGAAGGCTGATGAAGAAAACGCGATAATCGTCGAGCAGTCGATGCCGCCGGTGCTTTATGTCTCAGGCGATGAGAAATCCGAACTGAACCGTTATTCGGTTGATCCCGAGGCAAAATTCGCCGCAAAACCAGAGGCCAAGGCCGAAGATATAGGCGGTTTCCCCACCATGCTTTTGCTGGGGCAGTGATGGAACTCGCGCGGCTTATTTCTGCAATACTGACGGTGTTTCTGGTGGCCCTGTTCCTGCGGGCCGCCTGGCACAAGGCGCAGGCATTTTGGGAGACGACCGGCTTCGTCGCCGATTACAGTCTTTTGCCCGCCGGGCGAGAGGTTTCCGCTACCCGCGTCCTGATCGGGGCCGAGGTTCTGGTGATCGCGATGCTGATGATCCCCGCAACTCGGCCTTTCGGTGCGGCTTTAGCCGCCTGTCTTCTGCTGATTTATGCGTTCGCCATGGCATGGGCGCTACGGGTCGGCCGCCGTCGGATCGACTGCGGCTGCGGCGGGGCGCCACATTTCGTCTCGGGCCTGACGGTTGGGAGAAATCTGGTGCTGGCAGCCATGGCCTGCATCCTGGCCCTGCTGCCTGCTGGACCTCTTGGTGGCGTGGCCCCAGCCCTGATCGGACTCGGCCTCGGCCTGACCACCTGGACAGTTTACGCGGTGGCCGAGCGCCTGCTGGCCAATGCCGGCCATATCTCAGTTACCGGCCTTAACCGCCCCAAAGGAGCTTGACATGGAACTCTTAGTTTTTGCCGTGATCGCGCTTTGGGTGCTGGTCTTGGTGTTGATTGCGGCGGTTTTTGCGTTGGCGCGCCAGATCGGCGTCCTGCTGGAGCGGGTGCAGCCGGTGGGGGCGATGATTTCAGACAGCGGGCCGGATATTGGCACCCGGGTGCCTGATATGGTTCTGCCCAATCTGAACGGCGCGCCGCTGCCTCTGGCGGATCCCGGTGCCCGGTCGCGGGTGGTTTTCTTCCTTTCGACCACGTGCCCTATATGTAAGGCGCTGATCCCTAGTCTGCGTGATGCTGCCCGATCGGAAGCCGACTGGCTTGACATCATCCTTGCTTCGGATGGCAAGCCATTACCGCATCAGGAGATGATCGCTCGCGAGCGGTTGCAGGACTTCCCGTATACGCTATCAAGCGAACTAGGCATGACCTTCAAGGTCGCGAAACTGCCCTTCGCCATCCTGATTGATGGTGATGGCATCATCCGCTCCAAGGGACTGATCAACAATCGCGAACAGCTGGAAAGTCTGTTCCATGCTGCCGAACTTGGCCGGCCATCTGTCCAAAGCGCGGCAGGCCCCGCCTTGCAGATCCCGGCTTGATTCTCTTGTGACAAGGACACGACAATGATCGAAAAACTATTTACAAAACTTGACCGGATGACTGAACGTAGCGCGCGCTCTGCCGCGCGCAGCCACGGTCGGCGCAGCTTCCTCGCTCACGCCGGTGCCGCGCTTGCTGGTGTAGCGCTGGTGCCGGTGCTACCTTTCGACCGCCGCGCAAACGCTTCCGGAAAGATAGACGAGTTCCAGTGTGATTACTGGCGTCATTGTGCATTGGATGGGTCGCTATGTTCGACCTCGGGCGGATCGCTGACGTCTTGCCCGCCCGGATCCTCCGCATCCTCGGTCAGCTGGGTGGGCACCTGCACCAATCCCGATGACGGCAAGGACTATCTTGTTTCTTATAACGACTGCTGCGGCAAGCCGTCCGTTTCCAGCGCAACTCAATGCTTTACCTCGAAAGGTGAACGCCCCGGGTACCGCATGGGCCTTTACAATGACATTAACTGGTGCATGGCCAATACGGACAAGGGCTATCACTGTACGGTGTCCGTCGTCGTGGGGCTGGCCGATGAATAAAACGAAGGGCATAGTCGGCTTGCTTGCCGGCGGCATCTTCGCAGCTCTGGTCCCGTCGGCGGTCATTGCCGATGGGGCCGCTCTTTTCGAGGACTATTGCAGCGCATGTCACAATGTCAGCGGCACGGGAAATCCGGGCCTCGCTCCGCCCCTCAATCTGGCTGAGTTCTGGCAGGGTCTGGGGCCGCGCGCCTCGGAATACCTGGTCGGGGTCATGATAGGCGGGATGACCGGAAGGCTTTCGGCTGGTGGCGTTGAGTATATCGGCCTCGCCATGCCCGCGCAGGATTACCTAAGCGATGATGAGGCAGCCGAGATTGCCAGCTGGATCCTTGCCGAGTTGGGCAAGATGGAGGCAGCCGTTACCCCTGCCGATATCGCTGCGACCCGCAGGTCCCCCCCGGCCCATGCCCATCTACGCAAGATCAGAAAGGGCGAATGATGAGGCTGGTTGCCATCCTCTCAGCGCTTTGCTTGACCTCTCCGGCCCTGGCCGATCGCGCGCCGCGTGAGAATTACATCCTGCGCTGCGCCGGATGCCATGGCATGGATGGCACCGGCTCCCAGATCGGTGGTGTGCCGACCTTCCACGACGGCGCGATTACCACGCTGGCCAATGACGACGAGGCCCGTACCTATCTAATGCATGTGCCTGGCGTGGTCGGCGCCAGCCTCAGCAATGCTGAGATCGCAGAGGTGATGAACTGGGTGAACAGCCATTGGGGGACTGGCCCCGCTCCAGACTTTACGGAAGTAGAGGTCAACAGGCGGCGCGCCATTCCGATCAGTGATGTGGTGCGCTTTCGCCGCACTTTGGCTGATCGGCTGGAGGCCGAAGGCAAGACATTGCCGGACTATCCTTGGCCCTGACCTTGCTGCCGCGTACAACCTCCGGAATGCGAGACAACTGCGGGAAGGTCCGAAGGGCAGCTCATCCGGGTTCGGCTTGGGTACAAACCATCCATCACTTCCTGCCGGCGTTCGAGCACTCGATTTCGGCCAGCATGGCGCGGCGCAGGATCGCGTTCATCCGGGTCTGGTAGCCTTTCCCCTGTGACTTGAGCCATGCCAGCACATCGGAATCAACCCGGACCGTGGTTGCGGTCTTGGTGGGCTTGTAAAACGGGCTGCGAACGGCGCTTTTCCAGAAGGCATCATCCAGCGGGGGAATATCGCTGGTGTCGATCTGGTCATCCGGCATTGCCGCCAGCGCCTCAATTTCGGCCTTCTGCGCATCGGTCAGGGGCGGTAGGTTGCGCAGATCGACCTCATAGCGAACGGTTTTGCTCATAGCGTTTCCTTTCTTTCGGATCGGCCCGACGCGCCGAGATGATGCGGATCACTTCCACGCCGTCCTCGTCGTCCCAGACGGTGTGTGCCACCAGCAGCAACAGATAGCCTTCCACGAAACCCAACGTTTGCCAGCGGTATTCTCCGCCCTCGATGCGGTCCTGCTCGACTAGAGCGAATGGGTCTGCGAAGGCGCGGGCGGCAACCGGGAAACTCACGCGGTGTTTTCGGAGGTTGCTGTCAGCCTTCTCCGGGTCCCATTCGAATCTTAGCTTCATCCGATAATGTTACTACATTTCCGTAATAACGCAATGTGTCGCCACCCGCCGCGCCGGTCGCTCGATACCTGTGGTCTCGCTCCCTCTGCGGCTGCCCCATCGCGTGATGCGGCACCGGCATCGCTCGGCGTGACTGTAGCAGGAAATGCGACTTGTCATCGTTACACTTTGGCGACCGGGCTAATGGGCGACATGGCAGGTGGCGACGCGGCGTTTCCCCGATCCCTTGCCGCAGGTCGCAAACCCGCGCAGGTTCGTCCAGGGCGATAGCCCTGGACGGGCCGGAAAAGCTCCCGGCAGGGCACACGGATTGAAGCGGAGCGGCTTGCATAGCAAGTCAATCGGTAGTGTGTTACTTCCCGGAACGGGAGGGAACTTCTATGGCGTTCAAAGCAGCTATCCGGGCGGGCGCGCTCACATCTGTCGGCAAGGGGAAAGGCCGGGGTAGTATCGCCGCCGCCGAAAGCCACGCAAAGCGCGAAGACCCTGTTGCGAAACGGCGCAGCGTCCGGGCCAGTCCTCCCGTCGCATGGTCGAAGGCCGAGGCTATGCCCAGCTGCCTCGGCTCTGGTCCGCTGGACTACGTTGCAGCTTTCGCGGCGCACAAGCGCGAGACAGGCGCGGGCGAACGGAAGCGCGCGGCATTGGCGATGGAGTTCAAGGCCGTGGTCTCGCCGGAGTGGTTGGCCGAGGGCGGTGCAGATCCCCGCGATCCGAACAATCCCCGCGTTCAGCAGCTCGTGGCGGAAGCCCAGGCATGGGCCGAAAGCTGGGGCGGCAAGGGGGCTGTCTGGGCCGTGCGTTACGACACCGACGAAAAGGGCGCGGGCGTGGTCGATCTGTTCATGTCTCCAGTGCGCCAGCAGCGCCACAAGAGCGGGAAGGCAAAGCCGGTGATTTCCTGCCGCAAGGCCAAGGACGAACTTCTGGCATCAGAGCGCAAGCACGATGCCGCACTCAAGACCAGCGGGGCCGCTATGCAGTCCAGTTGGGCGCGGTGGTGTCAGCAGCGGCTGGATGCCCGCATCGAGCGGGGGCAGCCGAAGGAAGCCACGGGCCGCGAGCATATCCACGCGGATGTTTACGCCGCCGAAGCTGATGCAGCGAAAGCGGCGGCTCAGGCGGACCTTCAACGGCTGCGCCAGGAACAATCCGACCTGGTACAAGCCCACGCAGAGGCCGCGAAGGCCCTTCACAGCGCCACAGAGCGGCTTCAGGAGACCAAGAGGCAGGCAGAGGCCCTAGAGGTCTCTGTGGCCCCTCTGCGGGCCGCTGTGGCGGCTCTGGACGCATTCCATGCGCAGCAGGACGCCTATGAGGCTTACGACCACAGCGCGGCACAGGACGTTTTCAGGGTCACGGATACCGAATTGCACGAAGGCCGCTGGATCACCAGCAGCTACTATGCAGAACCTTCGGTATCCGTTCGGGCTGAAAACCACCTGACGGGGCATGAATCCTCGTGGAGCTTCCCGAACAAGGGCGAGAAAAGCGCGGGTATGAACCTGCACAACGCATTCCAAGCGGCCAAAAAGGCCGGTGCAGATTTCTGGGTGCGAGTGACAGGCTGGAAGCAGGTGTCACATATGGGCAATTCGGATCCTACAGGCCTCTCCATCACCGATGCCCCGCCAGAACCTCCGAAGAAACCAACCATCGCCCGCGAGGTGCTCCGGCTTCTCTCCCGGCTCGATGATCGCACCCTTGCTGCTGTCAGGGATCTGGAGGCGGAAGAGCGTCCGCCTCAGCCCCAGTTCCGGGTCAAATGGTGACTTCGATCCCCGTTTTTCCCTCCAAAATCATCTGAAAAAAGGGGCGCAGCCCTTCTTGTTCTATATGTTCTAAGTGTTCATGTCGATTTTTCTCAATGAAAACAGACGCATTTTGCGTTTCAGGTGACAAATGGGGGCGCCGAAGTGACAAATGGGGGCGCCGAAGTGACAAATGGGGGCAACGCATAGACATTTACAGGTGACAAAAAGTCATAGATAAATGTCAACATGACAAAGACCACCGATGTGGCCTATGATCGGGCCTATGATGACAGCAAAACCGTCCTGCCTGCCGAGTTCGCGCGGGGGGTCTATATCCAGCGTGTGCCCTCGGCACAGGCGCTGAAGCTCATGCATCTGATGATCGCCGCAGCGGGTGGACGCATGGCGGATGATGTCATGCACGAAATCAGCGGCGCGGACATTCGGCAGATCAAGGGCATTCGGAAGCACAGCAAGGAAAGCCTTGTGCCGCTCTTTGCCGAAATCCGGGCGGTGACGATCATCTATGACGACACCCTCACCAAGCAGGTCACGATTGGCGGTTTCCTCGACACGGCTAAAGTGGATTACCGCTATGACGATCACGGCGAGATCAAAATTCGCTGGTGGTTTTCCCGGTCTTTCCGGGAAACGGCGGCGGATTCCACGCATTGGGCGATCATGGATCGCCAGACTGTTTTCGCCCTACGGTCGAAATACTCGATCCAGCTATTCCAGCACATCGCGTCAAGGACCGGGCAGCGGTTCAAGAACAGCGAACGGTTCTCGGTTCACAATCTCCGCGCCATTCTGGCCGTTCCGGAAGGCAAGCTGATGCGGTTCGCGGATTTGAACCGTCGGGCACTTGCGCCTGCTATCGACGAAATCAACCAGCTTTCCCGCTTTACTCTGTCCGTGCGCCCCATCATGGATGGCCGCTACATCCACGAGATCGAAGTGTCGTGGGAAGAAAAGGCGGATGCGGCCCCGGCCAAGCGTGAATTGCAAGGCCACAGCGCGGGCCGGAAGGCCCGGCACAACGGCTCGGCCGAGACGCTGGCCGTGGCCTTCCCGGCATCCGGCAGCATCGAGTTCGACCAGCATTGGCGCGACCTGAAGCGGGCGGCGGGCTGCAACATGGACAACACCATGATTGCTGACAAATTCCGGGCATGGTGCGCTGGGAAGGGCCTCGCTCTCGATGCCCGGAACATCGAGCAGGCATTCAGCAGTTTTTGCGCCAAGGTGGGTCAGATATGAGTGGCATCACCAGCGTAACCCTGAAACCGTCTCGGTGAGATCATGCGAGACCCTATGCGTTACACCCTTGGAACCGCAGCAAAGGCCACTGGAAAGAGCAAGACGACCATCCAGAGGGCTATTGCCAAAGGCCAGATTTCAGCCGAAAAAAGACCATGAACCATCTCGAACTGCCCGAAAGGCAGGCGTCCCCGCAGGAGAACTGACCTATGTTGAAAATTGTCGCCAGTGGCATCGTCTTTCTGACGATGACCACCGCGCTTGTTGCTCAAGAAGCGGCCACGGAAGCCCCGGGCCCGATTGAGCCGGAAACCCTGACGGTCGAAAAAACTATCAAGCCCGGCGCCAATATCTTCGTTCTGGATCAAAGCTGGTCGGGATCCAGTAAGATCAATGTACTGGCGGCACACGACCTCTCGATGAAGGGCAACATCGGCGCGGGTCTCGTCGCCGAGATGGCACTCTCGGCTGATGGCAAGACTCTTTATACGGCTTCGGCTTACGCCCGGCGTATCACAAAGGGCGAAACCGAGGCAGTGCTAGCCGAGTATGACGTGGAAACGCTGACCGAAAAGCGAGAGATCATCATCTCGAACCGCTTCGCGCAGGTCGCTTCGCAACCCTCGTTGCTGACCCTTGTCGATGATGAAAAGTATATTCTGGTTCAGAACGCCACCCCGGCCACCTCGGTCTCGGTCGTTGATCTGACCAAGGGAGAGCAGATCGCCGAAATTCCGACCCCCGGCTGCTGGGGTATCCTGCCCGCAAAATCCGGCTCCAGCTTCATGAGCCTTTGTGGCGATGGCTCGATGAAAGCTTACAGCTTCACCGCCGATGGCACTTATAGTGAACCGGTGACGGGAGCCGCGATCTTCGACCCGGATCAGGATGCGCTGTTCACCAATCCTGCCCGCACCACGGACGGCTTTCTGTTCATCTCTTATAACGGCAACATCCACAATGTCGCGTTGAAGGACGGTGTGCCGACGCTTATTGACAAATTCTCGATCACCGAAGGCACCGAGGGCTGGGCACCCGGCGGCACGTCCACCGTCATCGGCTACAGCGAACCTGCGAATGTGGCTTTTGTGCTGATGCATTCAGATGCTGAGGACGGCAGTCATAAAAACCCCGCCGAGGAAATCTGGGCCGTCGATATGGCGACGAAACAGGTGCTTTACCGTTCGAAGGCTGATGAAGAAAACGCGATAATCGTCGAGCAGTCGATGCCGCCGGTGCTTTATGTCTCAGGCGATGAGAAATCCGAACTGAACCGTTATTCGGTTGATCCCGAGGCAAAATTCGCCGCAAAACCAGAGGCCAAGGCCGAAGATATAGGCGGTTTCCCCACCATGCTTTTGCTGGGGCAGTGATGGAACTCGCGCGGCTTATTTCTGCAATACTGACGGTGTTTCTGGTGGCCCTGTTCCTGCGGGCCGCCTGGCACAAGGCGCAGGCATTTTGGGAGACGACCGGCTTCGTCGCCGATTACAGTCTTTTGCCCGCCGGGCGAGAGGTTTCCGCTACCCGCGTCCTGATCGGGGCCGAGGTTCTGGTGATCGCGATGCTGATGATCCCCGCAACTCGGCCTTTCGGTGCGGCTTTAGCCGCCTGTCTTCTGCTGATTTATGCGTTCGCCATGGCATGGGCGCTACGGGTCGGCCGCCGTCGGATCGACTGCGGCTGCGGCGGGGCGCCACATTTCGTCTCGGGCCTGACGGTTGGGAGAAATCTGGTGCTGGCAGCCATGGCCTGCATCCTGGCCCTGCTGCCTGCTGGACCTCTTGGTGGCGTGGCCCCAGCCCTGATCGGACTCGGCCTCGGCCTGACCACCTGGACAGTTTACGCGGTGGCCGAGCGCCTGCTGGCCAATGCCGGCCATATCTCAGTTACCGGCCTTAACCGCCCCAAAGGAGCTTGACATGGAACTCTTAGTTTTTGCCGTGATCGCGCTTTGGGTGCTGGTCTTGGTGTTGATTGCGGCGGTTTTTGCGTTGGCGCGCCAGATCGGCGTCCTGCTGGAGCGGGTGCAGCCGGTGGGGGCGATGATTTCAGACAGCGGGCCGGATATTGGCACCCGGGTGCCTGATATGGTTCTGCCCAATCTGAACGGCGCGCCGCTGCCTCTGGCGGATCCCGGTGCCCGGTCGCGGGTGGTTTTCTTCCTTTCGACCACGTGCCCTATATGTAAGGCGCTGATCCCTAGTCTGCGTGATGCTGCCCGATCGGAAGCCGACTGGCTTGACATCATCCTTGCTTCGGATGGCAAGCCATTACCGCATCAGGAGATGATCGCTCGCGAGCGGTTGCAGGACTTCCCGTATACGCTATCAAGCGAACTAGGCATGACCTTCAAGGTCGCGAAACTGCCCTTCGCCATCCTGATTGATGGTGATGGCATCATCCGCTCCAAGGGACTGATCAACAATCGCGAACAGCTGGAAAGTCTGTTCCATGCTGCCGAACTTGGCCGGCCATCTGTCCAAAGCGCGGCAGGCCCCGCCTTGCAGATCCCGGCTTGATTCTCTTGTGACAAGGACACGACAATGATCGAAAAACTATTTACAAAACTTGACCGGATGACTGAACGTAGCGCGCGCTCTGCCGCGCGCAGCCACGGTCGGCGCAGCTTCCTCGCTCACGCCGGTGCCGCGCTTGCTGGTGTAGCGCTGGTGCCGGTGCTACCTTTCGACCGCCGCGCAAACGCTTCCGGAAAGATAGACGAGTTCCAGTGTGATTACTGGCGTCATTGTGCATTGGATGGGTCGCTATGTTCGACCTCGGGCGGATCGCTGACGTCTTGCCCGCCCGGATCCTCCGCATCCTCGGTCAGCTGGGTGGGCACCTGCACCAATCCCGATGACGGCAAGGACTATCTTGTTTCTTATAACGACTGCTGCGGCAAGCCGTCCGTTTCCAGCGCAACTCAATGCTTTACCTCGAAAGGTGAACGCCCCGGGTACCGCATGGGCCTTTACAATGACATTAACTGGTGCATGGCCAATACGGACAAGGGCTATCACTGTACGGTGTCCGTCGTCGTGGGGCTGGCCGATGAATAAAACGAAGGGCATAGTCGGCTTGCTTGCCGGCGGCATCTTCGCAGCTCTGGTCCCGTCGGCGGTCATTGCCGATGGGGCCGCTCTTTTCGAGGACTATTGCAGCGCATGTCACAATGTCAGCGGCACGGGAAATCCGGGCCTCGCTCCGCCCCTCAATCTGGCTGAGTTCTGGCAGGGTCTGGGGCCGCGCGCCTCGGAATACCTGGTCGGGGTCATGATAGGCGGGATGACCGGAAGGCTTTCGGCTGGTGGCGTTGAGTATATCGGCCTCGCCATGCCCGCGCAGGATTACCTAAGCGATGATGAGGCAGCCGAGATTGCCAGCTGGATCCTTGCCGAGTTGGGCAAGATGGAGGCAGCCGTTACCCCTGCCGATATCGCTGCGACCCGCAGGTCCCCCCCGGCCCATGCCCATCTACGCAAGATCAGAAAGGGCGAATGATGAGGCTGGTTGCCATCCTCTCAGCGCTTTGCTTGACCTCTCCGGCCCTGGCCGATCGCGCGCCGCGTGAGAATTACATCCTGCGCTGCGCCGGATGCCATGGCATGGATGGCACCGGCTCCCAGATCGGTGGTGTGCCGACCTTCCACGACGGCGCGATTACCACGCTGGCCAATGACGACGAGGCCCGTACCTATCTAATGCATGTGCCTGGCGTGGTCGGCGCCAGCCTCAGCAATGCTGAGATCGCAGAGGTGATGAACTGGGTGAACAGCCATTGGGGGACTGGCCCCGCTCCAGACTTTACGGAAGTAGAGGTCAACAGGCGGCGCGCCATTCCGATCAGTGATGTGGTGCGCTTTCGCCGCACTTTGGCTGATCGGCTGGAGGCCGAAGGCAAGACATTGCCGGACTATCCTTGGCCCTGACCTTGCTGCCGCGTACAACCTCCGGAATGCGAGACAACTGCGGGAAGGTCCGAAGGGCAGCTCATCCGGGTTCGGCTTGGGTACAAACCATCCATCACTTCCTGCCGGCGTTCGAGCACTCGATTTCGGCCAGCATGGCGCGGCGCAGGATCGCGTTCATCCGGGTCTGGTAGCCTTTCCCCTGTGACTTGAGCCATGCCAGCACATCGGAATCAACCCGGACCGTGGTTGCGGTCTTGGTGGGCTTGTAAAACGGGCTGCGAACGGCGCTTTTCCAGAAGGCATCATCCAGCGGGGGAATATCGCTGGTGTCGATCTGGTCATCCGGCATTGCCGCCAGCGCCTCAATTTCGGCCTTCTGCGCATCGGTCAGGGGCGGTAGGTTGCGCAGATCGACCTCATAGCGAACGGTTTTGCTCATAGCGTTTCCTTTCTTTCGGATCGGCCCGACGCGCCGAGATGATGCGGATCACTTCCACGCCGTCCTCGTCGTCCCAGACGGTGTGTGCCACCAGCAGCAACAGATAGCCTTCCACGAAACCCAACGTTTGCCAGCGGTATTCTCCGCCCTCGATGCGGTCCTGCTCGACTAGAGCGAATGGGTCTGCGAAGGCGCGGGCGGCAACCGGGAAACTCACGCGGTGTTTTCGGAGGTTGCTGTCAGCCTTCTCCGGGTCCCATTCGAATCTTAGCTTCATCCGATAATGTTACTACATTTCCGTAATAACGCAATGTGTCGCCACCCGCCGCGCCGGTCGCTCGATACCTGTGGTCTCGCTCCCTCTGCGGCTGCCCCATCGCGTGATGCGGCACCGGCATCGCTCGGCGTGACTGTAGCAGGAAATGCGACTTGTCATCGTTACACTTTGGCGACCGGGCTAATGGGCGACATGGCAGGTGGCGACGCGGCGTTTCCCCGATCCCTTGCCGCAGGTCGCAAACCCGCGCAGGTTCGTCCAGGGCGATAGCCCTGGACGGGCCGGAAAAGCTCCCGGCAGGGCACACGGATTGAAGCGGAGCGGCTTGCATAGCAAGTCAATCGGTAGTGTGTTACTTCCCGGAACGGGAGGGAACTTCTATGGCGTTCAAAGCAGCTATCCGGGCGGGCGCGCTCACATCTGTCGGCAAGGGGAAAGGCCGGGGTAGTATCGCCGCCGCCGAAAGCCACGCAAAGCGCGAAGACCCTGTTGCGAAACGGCGCAGCGTCCGGGCCAGTCCTCCCGTCGCATGGTCGAAGGCCGAGGCTATGCCCAGCTGCCTCGGCTCTGGTCCGCTGGACTACGTTGCAGCTTTCGCGGCGCACAAGCGCGAGACAGGCGCGGGCGAACGGAAGCGCGCGGCATTGGCGATGGAGTTCAAGGCCGTGGTCTCGCCGGAGTGGTTGGCCGAGGGCGGTGCAGATCCCCGCGATCCGAACAATCCCCGCGTTCAGCAGCTCGTGGCGGAAGCCCAGGCATGGGCCGAAAGCTGGGGCGGCAAGGGGGCTGTCTGGGCCGTGCGTTACGACACCGACGAAAAGGGCGCGGGCGTGGTCGATCTGTTCATGTCTCCAGTGCGCCAGCAGCGCCACAAGAGCGGGAAGGCAAAGCCGGTGATTTCCTGCCGCAAGGCCAAGGACGAACTTCTGGCATCAGAGCGCAAGCACGATGCCGCACTCAAGACCAGCGGGGCCGCTATGCAGTCCAGTTGGGCGCGGTGGTGTCAGCAGCGGCTGGATGCCCGCATCGAGCGGGGGCAGCCGAAGGAAGCCACGGGCCGCGAGCATATCCACGCGGATGTTTACGCCGCCGAAGCTGATGCAGCGAAAGCGGCGGCTCAGGCGGACCTTCAACGGCTGCGCCAGGAACAATCCGACCTGGTACAAGCCCACGCAGAGGCCGCGAAGGCCCTTCACAGCGCCACAGAGCGGCTTCAGGAGACCAAGAGGCAGGCAGAGGCCCTAGAGGTCTCTGTGGCCCCTCTGCGGGCCGCTGTGGCGGCTCTGGACGCATTCCATGCGCAGCAGGACGCCTATGAGGCTTACGACCACAGCGCGGCACAGGACGTTTTCAGGGTCACGGATACCGAATTGCACGAAGGCCGCTGGATCACCAGCAGCTACTATGCAGAACCTTCGGTATCCGTTCGGGCTGAAAACCACCTGACGGGGCATGAATCCTCGTGGAGCTTCCCGAACAAGGGCGAGAAAAGCGCGGGTATGAACCTGCACAACGCATTCCAAGCGGCCAAAAAGGCCGGTGCAGATTTCTGGGTGCGAGTGACAGGCTGGAAGCAGGTGTCACATATGGGCAATTCGGATCCTACAGGCCTCTCCATCACCGATGCCCCGCCAGAACCTCCGAAGAAACCAACCATCGCCCGCGAGGTGCTCCGGCTTCTCTCCCGGCTCGATGATCGCACCCTTGCTGCTGTCAGGGATCTGGAGGCGGAAGAGCGTCCGCCTCAGCCCCAGTTCCGGGTCAAATGGTGACTTCGATCCCCGTTTTTCCCTCCAAAATCATCTGAAAAAAGGGGCGCAGCCCTTCTTGTTCTAATAGTTCTATAAGTTCAGGCGAAAATCGCACAGCAAAATCAATAACTTGCACTTCTATCGGTTAGGTTTGGGGCCGGAAAGGTTAGGTTTGGGGCCGGAAAGGTTAGGTT